>ERZ773235.15-NODE-15-length-269230-cov-10.411216_pt1 | contig 269230 bp, 221 predicted proteins | sample MGYA00580522_ERZ773235 | MGnify/ENA primary metagenome ERZ773235 (study PRJEB29015, sample SAMEA2737797) | human gut metagenome | biome: human gut; feature: human-associated habitat; material: faeces | place: China | collected 2012 ... | reverse complement strand
CAACATATTGTGTTTTCGAACATATGCTCGGGGGTGTTTTACAACATATTGGGGGTGGAGTGGTGGGGCGGGGTGGGGGAAGGGGTGGGGAAAGGTGTTGAAAAATGGGGCGGTTCCCCATATTATTGATGACGTCGACAGGCGGGGTGGTTCCCCGCGTACGTGCCATCTGAGTAACCGAGGGGAGGGCGCACATGGGAATGACGGGTGCATACGAGCGCAATCTCGATGCAAAAGGTCGTCTATCCCTGCCTGCACCCCTTCGTGAGGAGCTTGGAGAGCACGTTCGCGTGTTTAAAGCCCTGGATGTCGATGCTCTGTACGTGTTCTCTGCCGAGGCCTTCGATAAGTGGGTCGAAGGACTCTTCGCGGGTCGTGAGGGCCACGAGGGTTTTAACCCGCGCGACATCAACGACCAGAAGCTCATGAGGGCGATCAACAAGCGCACCACGTCGATGGATGTGGACAGCGCGGGTCGTATCGGTCTTTCTGAGTCTCTCCGCAAGCAGGCGAACCTCGACCGCGAGGTCACGGTTGTGGGCAACTACGACCACCTTGAGGTTTGGGACCGCGCTACGGCCGATGAGGACGATGATGACGAGGCCCTGCTGGACCTCTTCTTCTCGTAAGGGCAAGGCACGAGTAACGGATGGAGCGTGGGATCTTGACACAAGAATATCGGCATGAACCTGTCATGCTCGGCGAAGTGCTTGAGTCGCTGCAGCTAAAGAGCGGCTCCGTCGTCTGCGACTGCACCCTTGGCGGTGCCGGCCATTCGGTAAAGATGGCCGCGCAGGTAGGGGAGACCGGCCTTTTGCTCGGCGTCGATCAGGATGACATGGCCCTCGAGGCCGCTGGCGCCCGTCTGGACCGCGAGGTTCCCGGCGTACCGCACCAGCTGCTGAAGGGCAACTTCGGCGACTTGGACGAGCTGCTTTGCTCGGCCGAGGTGCCCGGGGTCGATGGCTTCCTGTTCGACTTGGGCGTTTCGTCGCCGCAACTCGATATCCCTGGCAGGGGCTTTTCGTACAACGAGGACGCCCCATTGGACATGCGGATGGATCCGGGTAACAACACCTTAAACGCAGCTGAGGTCATCAACACCTATAACGAACACGACCTCGCCCGGATTCTACGCGTCTACGGCGAAGAGAAGTTCGCCTCGCAGATCGCACGTGAGATCGTGCGCCGCCGCGAGCATGAACCGATCGAAACCACCGGTCAGTTTGTCGAGATCATCAAGGCTGGTATCCCCGCTGCCGCCCGTCGGCATGGCGGACACCCAGCCAAGAAAAGTTTCCAGGCCATTCGCATCGAGGTCAATCACGAACTCGATGTGCTCGAGCGAGGGCTTGACGCTGCCACAAGGTGGCTCAACCCGGGCGGACGCATCTGCGTCATCTCGTATCACTCGCTCGAGGACCGTATCGTAAAGAACCACTTTAAGGAGATGAGCCAGGGGTGCACGTGTCCGCCGGAGATTCCGGTGTGCGTGTGCGGCAACGTGCCGATACTCAAGGTCATCACCCGCAAACCCCTGGTTGCCCAACCCGATGAGGTTGCGCGCAACCCTCGGGCGAGATCAGCCAAGATCCGCGTGGCGCAGCGTCTGTAGACGCGACCGCGCGATATTGGACCTCCCGCTCGTACCACAAACGAAGCTTAAACACACTACCAACGTACTCGGGATGGGAGGCGGCATATCATGGGCTACAACACCTCAAACGCAGCACTCGCCTATGATATGAACGCCATGCCCGCCTATCGTGAGGCACCGCAGGCTCCCGCTGCTCCCCGCGAGCAGCGCACGCCGCGCTTTGATGTCTACACGGGCGCGGGCCGTCAGGCAAACCAGGCGGTAAGCCCGGTTTTCATGAGCGTTCTTAAAACGTTTTGCATCATTGCGGCCATCTTCATGACGATCGGCGTCGCCCGTGTGGCGCTCGCCGGCGTTACGGCTCAGGTGCTCAACAGCAACGCCGCGCTTACCAACACGCTCGAGAAGGCGACCGATGAGAGCTCCGACCTGGAGGTCATGCATTCGGTCTATGGTGCCGACACACGCATTCGCGACCTTGCGAGCGCTTATGGCATGGTGGAGCCCAGCGAGAGCGTTACACTTGATTTTTCGCAGGATGCAGCCGCGGGCGCTAGCTCGACCGCGACCGCTCAGTAACAAGACGGTAGCTGAGTATGACAAATGACTATCGCCGCGGCTCCGACCGGGGTCGCGGTTCTGGACGTCCCTCATCGCGGGGACGTTCTGGTTATCAAGGAACGGGTCGGCCATCTTACAACGCGAGGCCGTCCTATGGCAACGACCCCGCGTCGCGTCTCCGTGGCTCGAGTGGCCCTCAAATGCATAACACCAGACCGCGCAAGAGCTCGTCGACCGAATGGCTCACGGGCACGCCGCTGCCCCGTCGCAAAGCCGTCATGGGCTTCATCGGGTTTGGCTTGGGCTTGGGCGTCCTTCGCCTTGCCGACTATCAAATCGTGGAAGCCGATAAGTTACGCGACCGTGCCGATGCACGTCGCTTGCTTGCGCAGACGCTATATGCCAAGCGCGGTACCATCTACGACCGTAACGGCAACGTGCTGACGTCGTCGGTCGAATGCCGCAACATCGCCGTGAATCCTCAGCTTATCGAGGACGTTGACAAAACGGTATCGGCGCTGGTCAAAGCAACGGGAATCGATAAGAAAACCTGTCGTGATCTCGTTATGTCCGATGGCACCTGGGTGTATATCAAACGCCAGGTGGACGAGGACGATGCCGCGGCGCTGGAGAAGAAGAACCTGCCAGGCGTGCTCTTTGAGCAGGCCATGAAGCGCGTGTACCCCTACGGCAACCTGGCATCGCAGGTGCTTGGCGTGGTAAACGTGGACAACGACGGTCTGACGGGCCTCGAAAAACAGTACAACAAGCTTTTGACCGGAACCAACGGTTCGCTGGTGCGCGAGCGGGCGAGGGACGGTAGCTATATCGCGGGCGGCGCCTATAAGAAGGTTGCCGCGGTGGACGGCGTGGACATCGTGACGACGCTCGATGTCAATATCCAGCGTGCCGCCGAGGACGCCCTGGCCGAGGCGGTCGAAAAGACCAAGGCCAAGAATGGCTCGGCCCTGGTCACCGATCCCACGACGGGCGAGATTCTGGCGGCATGCTCGTATCCGACATATGACCAGACCGATCTGGAAAACGCCAAGACCGAGGACATGAACTTGCGCCTGGTTACCGATGCCTACGAGCCCGGCTCGGTCTTTAAGACGCTCGTGGCCGGTGCCGGCTTCGACTTGGGCGCCGTGCGTTCGAGCACGTCGTTTGAGGTGCCAGCGAGCATTAAGGTTGGCGACGACACCGTTACCGACGCCGATAAGCGCGACTACACCATGACCATGGACGTGCGCGAGATGATGCGCCGTTCCTCCAATGTGGGCTTTGTCCTGGTGGGACGCAAGATCGGCGCCGATGATTTTGCCACCTATGTGGACAAGTGGGGTATCGGTCATAGCTCCGGTGTCGATTTTCCGGGTGAGAGTCTGGGCATCGTCAAGGAGCGCGACCAGTACGACGGCGCCACGCTGGGCTCGATGAGCTTTGGCCAGGCGCTGTCCGTCTCGCCGATTGAGGTCGCACGTGCCGTGGGCGGCATCGCGAACGGCGGCGTGATGATGACTCCGCACTTCTATAAGTCCAGCAAGGGCGATGAGAAGGACTGGGGCGAAGGCGAGCGTGCGATATCGGACGACGCTGCCGCCCAGGTGACATCGTGCATGCAGACGGTCGTGTCCGAAGGCACGGGCGTTGGCGGTGCGGTCGATGGCTATGACGTGGCGGGCAAGACCGGTACGGCCGAGCGTGCTGACGAGAACGGGGGTTACCTCAAGGAGAACTATATGTCGTCCTTTATGGGCTTTGCGCCGGCACAATCGCCCAAGGTGCTGTGCTATATCACACTCGATGGAACACCGAGCGGCTCGGATGCCGCCGCGGTGCCATTCCAGTCCATTATGGCCAACGCGCTCGACGTGCTGGGTATCCCGCGCACGAAGTAGGGGGTTACAATCTTGAGCGTGGTCTGCCGTTTGATCTGAAGGGTGTTCACATGCCCTGCACCACGCGCGCATGGCACTGGGATACAATACGCCGATAGCATTATTAGGTTTACAGGGGAGCTGCAATGATAGAGATCGCCGTCAACAACCTCGCGGCCTCAACGGGGGCCCGAACCGTGACGGAAGAAGTCGATCGAGTATGCCGCGGGTGCGTTATCGACTCGCGTCAGGTCGAGGAGGGGACGATCTTTGTCGCCTTCCCCGGCGAAAAGGTCGACGGCAATGATTTTGCCTCCCGTGCCATCGAGTCGGGTGCCGGTGCCGTCGTGATGACGCGCGAGCCCGATGCCGAGCTGGTTTCGCTGGCGCAGGACAAGGGATGCGCCATCTTGCTGACCGACGACCCCGAGGAGTTCTTGCTGCGCCTGGCGCATGTATATCGCTTGGAGCTTGGCTGCCTGGTCGTCGGCATTACCGGGTCGATTGGCAAGACGACGACCAAAGACGTGCTCGCCGCCGTCCTCGCCAAGCGTTATCGCGTCTGGGCCACGAAGGGCAATTTCAACAACTTGATCGGCATGCCGCTCACGGTGCTTTCTGCTCCGGCCGATACCGAGGTTCTGGTGCTCGAGATGGGTATGAACCATTTTCATGAGATTGAGCGCCTGTCCCAGTCTGCCAACCCCAATCTTGCCATTGTGAGCAAGATCGGAACCTCCCACATCGGTATCCTGGGCAGCCGCGAGAACATCGCCCGCGCCAAGTCCGAGATTGTCCAGGGCATGTGCGCCGCCGGCGACTTCTCGCCGTTGCTGGTTTTGGGCGGCGAGGACGACTTTACGCCGTTCATTCGCGATACGTTCGCCCAGCCTGCGGGTATTGACGTGATGCTGGCCGGTGTCTCGGACGACGACGAGGTCCGCGCACGCGACATTCGCGTCGACGACGAGGGCCATCCGGTCTTTACGCTCGACTTTGGTCAGGGCGACACGGTCGATACCATGCTGGCCATTCCCGGTGTGCAGTCCGTGCCCAATGCCGTCAAGGCCGCCGCGGTCGCCTATCGTCTGGGCGTGACGCCCGAGCAGATCGATGCTGCCTTTAGGGGCCTTACGATCACCGGCCACCGTCAGGAGATCAAGCGCGCCAAGAGCGGAGCACGCATCATCGACGACTCCTACAACGCCAGTGCCGAGTCTATGGCTGCCGGCCTCGATTTGCTGTGCTCGCTTATCTGTGACGGTTCGCGCATGGCGATCTTGGGCGAGATGGGCGAGATGGGCGACGAGGCTCCCCGCATGCATGAACTCGTGGGCGCCTATGCCGCCGCCAAAAAGCTCGACATGCTCGCGTGCGTCGGCGGCGAGCTGGCTCAGCTCATGGCCGATGCCGCACGTATGATGGGTATGGATGAGGACCGCATCCAGGTGTTCTCCGATTATCAGCAGGTGCTCGACCGCATGGGCGGCGCGCTTGAAAATCATGATGTTGTATTGGTCAAGGGTTCCCGTTTTGTTGAGCTCGACCGCTTTGTGGAAGGTGTGTGCTAGCCCATGTTCGGCAATCCCTCGTATCCTACGTATCAGGCCTTTTTGGGACTCGGCATCGCTGCTGCCATTGGGTTGCTGCTTATGCCGTGGTGGATCAAGCTGCTGAAGGTCGAGGGTATCGGCCAACAGGTCCGAGCCGACGGCCCCAAGCGTCATTTGATTAAACAGGGTACGCCCACCATGGGCGGCGTCATCATCCTTGTCGCGATCTCGCTGACCTGCCTGCTGATGGGCAAGCTCACCACCGAGCTCGTGCTCGTGCTGCTTGCCACGCTGGCCACCGGCGTTCTGGGTCTCATCGACGACCTGACCTCCGTCACGCATGGTCGCTCGCTCGGACTGACGCCTCACGCCAAGATGATCGGTCTGACCATCATCTGCGTCACTTTTACCGTGCTCGCTGTCAATTGGTGCGGCGTCGCCCCCGAGATTCGTTTTCCCGGCGGCCTGACGATTGACCTCGGTGTTCTTTCGACCACCATCTGCGGCCTTTCGTTCCCGTGGCTCTACATTGTATTTTGCTGGCTGATGATCGCCGGTCTTTCCAATGCCGTGAACCTGACCGATGGTCTGGACGGTCTTGCCGGCGGCACTTCCATGATCGCCATGCTCGCCATGGCCGCCATGGCGTTTTTGCACGGTGACGTGAACCTGTCCATCTTCTGCACGGCGTGCGCCGGTGCCTGCCTGGGCTTTTTGTGGTTCAATTGCTACCCGGCGAGCATCTTTATGGGCGATACCGGCTCGCTTGCCCTGGGTGCCGCGTTTGCCTGCACCTCCATCATGACCAACACCGAAGTCGTTTCCCTCATCATCGGCGGTCTGTTTATCGTCGAGACTCTGTCGGTCATGATCCAGGTCGTCTATTTCCACTTTACGCACAAGCGCGTCTTCCTTATGGCGCCCATTCATCATCATTTCGAAAAGAAGGGCTGGGCCGAGACCAAGGTCGTTATCCGTTTTTGGATTATCGCCGCGGCCTTTGGCGCCGTTGGCCTCGCCCTGTTCTTCCAGTTGGGATAGTGGTCTTTCATGCCTCTTGCTGATGTCTTTAGCCTGCTCGTTTTGGGGCAGGGTAAATCCGGTCTCGATGTCGCCCGTTGGGCGCTGGCTCACCCCGAGCGCGTGAGCGCCACGACCGTGTATGGCGGTGGTACCTCCGAGCCCAATGACGCCACACGTGCGCTCGAGGCGCAGGGCGCGTCGTTTGTCTACGGCACCGAGCAGGTCGAGGGTGCCTATGACGTGTGCGTGACATGCCCGGGTATCTCGGAGTTCTCGGCCTTCTTTAAGGCTGGGCGTGAGCATGCCGCCCAGATTATGGGCGAGCCCGAGTTTGCCTATCGTCTGTCTCCCCATAATTGGATCGCCATCACGGGCACCAACGGCAAGACAACTACCACGTCGCTGACCGATTATCTGCTCAAGGCCGCCGGTGAAGCCAGCGTGGCCGTCGGCAATATCGGTGAGCCGCCGGTGAACGAGATCGACGGCCGCGCGCACAATGAGTGGTTTGTGGCCGAGCTGTCGAGTTATCAGATTGCTACGACCGCCGAGCTTCATCCTCGCGTGGCGGTGCTGCTCAACATCACGCCCGACCACCTGGGCTGGCACAAGAGCCACAAGAACTATGCGCTTGCCAAGATCAAGTTGTTCGAGAATATGGTCGACGACGACCTCGTGGTTATCGACGTTGAGGATGCCGGCATCCATGAGTTCGATGAGTACATCTACACACCGGGCCGCCGCATCTGCAAGGTCGCTTTTGACGAGCCCGAGGGTGCAGACGCCGCCTTCGTGCGCGACGGCAAGATGATCGTGCGCCTGAAAGGCGTCGAGACTCAGCTTGTCGCCACATCCGAGCTCAAGATCTCGGGCCATCACAATGTCATCAATGCCCTATGTGCCGCCACGGCTGCTCTGGCCGTCGGTGCCGATCCCGAGGGCATTTGCCGCGGTTTGGCATCGTTCCAGCCGCTCGAACACCGCGTGGAACCCTGCGGCGAGATCGATGGCGTGCGCTACGTCAACGATTCCAAGGCAACGAACACCGATGCGGTCGAAAAGGCCCTGACGGCGTTTTCCGACGACGATGTGATTTTGCTGCTCGGCGGCCACGATAAGGGCACACCGCTTGCGGACTTTGCCCGCGTCGTTATGGACAACGTGCGTTCAGTCGTTTGCTTTGGCGATGCGCGCGAGCGCTTTACCGCTGCTATGGACGAGGCCGATGTCGATGGTGACGTGGATATCGCCCAGGCCGATGACCTGCGCGATGCCGTTGACGTTGCCCGCTCGCTCTCGAGCCGCGGCGACGTGATCCTGCTTTCGCCCGCTTGTTCTTCGTTCGACGAGTTCTCGGGCTACGAGGAGCGCGGTCGCGTGTTTAAGGACTACGTGGCCCAGCTTGCCGCAGCAGCGAAATCGCAAACGGAATAGGGGTTGCCGGTGAGAGAGGAGAGCCCCCGAAGTGATATGAGGAGGCCCGACTCGGACCGTGCTTCCTCGCTGCGTAGCACGACGCGTTCCGGATGCGGCGGGCAGACGTTCGGTGAGCGCTATATTGCCGGCGTCCCCGCCCGCATCATGCGCCCCCGTTTGATATTTATGGCCTGCCTGTTTAGCTTGGTTTGCTTCGGCTTGCTGATGGTGTACTCGGCATCTTCGGTCGAGGCGCTGCACGAGAACGGTTCGGCGACGTTTTTCCTGTTTCGACAGGCCGCGTTTGCCGGAGTTGGCGTGCTGGCTATGGTTGCCATCGTGCGCATCTTACCGGACAGTTGGTTTGGGGAAGACGTGCTCAGGATCTTCCTCATGGGCATGATGGGGCTACTGGTTCTGGTGTTCTTTATGGGTAGCGGCAGTCGTGGCGCCACGCGTTGGCTCAGCATCGCCGGTATTCAGTTTCAGCCGTCTGAGTTTTTAAAGCCGTTCGCCATCGCGTATTCGGCAATCATGCTCGACCGTATCTTTTCGCCCGGCGGCAACATCAACGAGTTTCTTCGCAAGATGGGCGGCTACCTGGGAATTTCGCTCTTCCTGATCTTTGTTCAGCCCGATTTCGGTACCGTTCTGATCATTTTGTTGACCCTCATATGCATGGCGTTGTTTGCGGGATTGGACCCCAAATATATCGTTTGGACGGTTGTTGCCGGCATCGCCGTCATTGCGATTGCTCTTATCGCCGAGCCGTATCGTATGACGCGTGTCCAGGTTGCTTGGAATCCTTGGGCAGACGAATATGGTGACGGCTATCAGGCCACGCTTGCCATCATGGCGTTTGCCTCGGGCGGACTGTTCGGCCGTGGTATCGGCAACTCCACCATGAAGTACTCGTATTTGCCCGAGGCGCACAACGACTACATCTTGGCTATTATCGGCGAGGAAGTTGGCTTTATCGGAACCGTGCTGTTCTTCTTGGTGTTTGCGATGCTGATTTACTCGGCGTTTCGCATTGCTGAGCAGGCGACCGATCGTCGCGGAGCACTTATGGCATCGGGTTCCGCGGTCATCCTTGCGGTGCAGTTTTTGATCAACGCGCTGGGCATTCTCAATGTGTTTCCCATGACGGGTAAGCCGCTGCCGTTTATTAGCTACGGCGGCTCGTCGATTATTGTGTCGCTTATGCTTGCCGGTCTGATCCTGCGCGTTTCGTATGAGAGCGCCCGTCGCGATGAGTACGACCGTCGCCGCGAGAGCTTTGCCGTTATGGATGAGAGTACCGCCGGCGTGCCCCATGTGCGCGGCGAGCGATCTTCGCGTAACGGCTTTACCGTTCTGGATGGCTCTGCGACCGAGCCGGCGGCCCGTCCGCGTCAGCGAACGGCGCCGCAAGGTCGTCCGCAGCGCCCCACTCCTCGCAATGCGGGCGGCGGATATAATCGAATCGATTTGAATTCGGACCCGTCGGCGCGTTTGCGCACCGATGACCAGGGGCCGCGTGTACGAAGGGATTACCATGACCGATAAGATGACCGTTGCTATTGCAGCTGGCGGCACGGCAGGACATATCAACCCCGCGCTCGCCTTGGCCGAGGAACTGCGTGACCGCGGTCATCACGTTGTGTTCGTGGGCCAATCGCGCAAGCTCGAGGGTCGTCTGGTTCCCGAGGCCGGATTCGATTTTGTGCCCATCACAGTTACGGGCTTCGATCGCTCCCGTCCCTGGACGGCGCTGACCTCGCTGTGGCGCGTCAACAAGGCGAAGCGTGCGCTTGCCAGTCACTTCTCGAAGGTCGGTAAGCCCGATGCCGCTATCGGCTTTGGTGCTTACGTTGAGGTCCCGCTGCTGGGTTGGTGCAAGGACGCCGGCGTTCCGTATCTGCTGCACGAGCAGAACTCTGTTCCGGGTCTGGCCAATAAGATGATGAACTCGCATGCCGCCCGCGTGTGCATTTCGGTACCTGCGGCCCGCACGGTCTTTGAGCGTGAGGGCGACCCCGACCATGTGCTCATGACGGGCAATCCTGTGCGTCGTTCGGTGATCGAGGGCGATCGCACCCGCGGTCGCAAGACGCTCGGCGTGCCCGAGGATGCGACGCTTCTGCTCGTCTTTGGCGGTTCACTTGGTGCACAGCATCTCAACGAGCGCGTTGCCTCGCTCAAGGGTGAGCTGCTGACCCGCGAGAATCTCTACATTTTGCATTCGACGGGTGCCGACGGCTTTGAGGAGACCGAGCGCGCTTTGGCGCTGACGCCCGAGGAGGCGCAGCGCTATCGTGTCCAGCCCTATATCGACAACATGGGCGATATGCTGGCTGCGGCCGATCTGGTGCTCTCGCGTTCCGGTGCCTCGAGCGTGGCTGAGATCGCCGCGCTTGCCGTGCCCTCGGTACTCGTGCCGTACCCGCACGCCACGGCCGATCACCAGACTACGAATGCGCGTTACCTGGTCGATGCCGGTGCCGGCGTGCTATGCGCCGATGCCGATATCGATGCCCCCGCCTTTGCCGACGAGCTGCTGCACCTGATTGATGACGCTGCGGCGCGTGATGCCATGCATCAGGCGGCGCGTGGCTTGGCCCAGGACCGTGCCGCCGCACTTTTGGCCGACGCGGTAGAGGGATTGCGTTAGTTAGACGGGATATCGCCGGTCGCCCTCGCGCTGATGCGGTAGGTGCGGTACAGTTAACGGGTTACAGGCAGTGTTTACGCAAGGAGTACACGAGCACATGGCTGATTCCCAGACTGCAACCTCCGCGCCCGAGTTCAAGAGCGCCCACTTTATCGGTATCGGTGGCGCCGGCATGAGCGGCATCGCCCTCGTCCTGCACGAGCGCGGTTATACCGTTACCGGCTCCGACCTTAAGACGTCGCGCTATATTCGCCAGCTTACCCGCGCCGGCGTGAAGGTCCACGTGGGCCACGAGGCTGCGACGATTGACGAGGTCAAGCCCGACGTGGTCGTGGTCTCCACCGCAATTCCCGAGTCCAACCCCGAGCTCGTGCGTGCCCGCGAGCTCGGTATTCCCGTGTGGCCCCGTGCCAAGATGCTCTCGGCCCTGGGCCACGGCTACACCACCATCGCCGTTGCCGGCACGCACGGCAAGACCACGACGTCTTCGATGTGTGCCACGATGCTCGATCGCATGGGTCTGGACCCCAGCTTTTTGATCGGCGGCATCGTCGAGGGCTACGACACCAATGGCAAGAACGGCTCGGGTGACTACTTTGTCGCCGAGGCGGACGAGTCCGACAGCTCGTTCCTGTTCCTGAACCCCAATGTGGTCATCGTGACCAACGTCGAGGCCGACCATCTCGATCACTACTCGGGCATCGAGGAGATCGAGGCCACCTTTGCCAAGTTCATGGGGCTGGTGGGCGAGGACGGCACCGTCATCGTTTGCGGCGAGGACCCGCATCTGGTCGAGCTCGCCAAGTCGACGGGCCGTCATGTGCTTTCCTATGGCTTTGCCGAGAACAACGACATCGTCTGCGTGCATCCGGATGTCAAGGGCATCCAGAGCGACTTTATCGTTCGCTTTGAGGACGGCACCGAGCACGCTGTCGAGATTAAGAGCAACCCCGGTCGTCACAACATGCTCAACGCCACGGCCGTTTTGACCGTCGCCCATGTTCTGGGCCTCGATATCGACGCCGCCGCTAAGGCACTTTCGAGTTTTGAGGGCGTCCGTCGTCGCTTTACCCACGTGGGCGATATCGACGGCATCACGGTGGTTGACGATTACGGCCATCATCCCACCGAGATCAAGGCAACGCTCGCTGCCGCCTCTTCGCTGGGCTACAAGCATGTCGATGTCGTGTTCCAACCGCACCGCTATTCGCGCCTGCAGGCTCTGTGCGATGACTTTGCCGATGCCTTTGCCAACGCCGATAAGCTGCTGCTGATCGATGTGTTTTCCGCCGGCGAGATGCCGATTCCGGGTGTTACCTCCAAGATGCTCGCAGATACCGTTCGCGCCAAGCACCCCGGCAAGGAGGTCGTGTACTGCTCCAGCCGTCTTGAGCTCAACCAGGAGCTTGAGAAGCTCGTGGGCGAGGGCGACCTGCTGCTCACCATGGGTGCCGGCGACGTTACGACCGTCGGCCCCGAGTTCATCGAGTATCTGACTGCCAAGAAAGACGCTTAACCCCTATGGGTCTGTTTAACGCCGTCATGGCGCTTTCGGGCATGATCGACACGGACGTGGTCGAGGACGAACGTCTTGCCCGCCATACAAGCTATCGTATCGGCGGCAAGGCCGACCTTTTTGTGACGTGCCATAGCTACCATGCCCTGCGTCGCGCCGTGGCGGTGCTTGACCGCGAGCAGGTGCCGTGGGTGATTATCGGCAAGGGGTCCAACCTGTTGGTTGCCGATGCCGGTTATCGCGGCGCCGTTATTTCGCTGGGACGTGAGTTTCAGCGCACGGTTGTTGCCGAGGACGGCTGCACGCTGACCGTTGGTGCGGGCGTGATGTTCGCGCGTTTGGTCAACGATGCCTTGTCGCGCGGGCTTTCGGGCCTTGAGTTCGCGGTCGGTATTCCCGGTTCGGTCGGCGGCGCCGTGTCCATGAACGCAGGCACGCGGACCGAGTGGATCGGCTCCCTTATCGAGGACGTGGTCACGTTTGATCCGGCGTCCGGTATTAAGCACTATGCAGGGTCCGAGATCGCTTGGGGGTATCGCGAGTGCAGCCTGCCGCGTAACGAGATCATTCTCGAGTGCGTGCTTAAACTCAAGCCCGCGCCCAAGGCAGACATTCGCGAGCGCATGGAGCGGTACCTGACGCGCCGCAAGCGCACGCAGCCCATGGGCCGTGCATCCTGCGGATCGGTCTTTCGCAACCCGCCCGACGCAAGCGTGGGCAAATTGATTGAGGATTGTGGATTAAAGGGTTTTTCGGTTGGCGGTGCGGAAGTTTCGCCCGTACACGCTAATTTTATCGTTAATAACGGAACCGCCTCGGCCGACGACGTGGCCGCGGTTATCAGGCATGTGCACGGAAAGGTGAGGGAGGCGTATGGCATCGAGCTCAGACCGGAAGTTAAATTCCTCGGCTTCTAGAGCATCGAAACCAACCTTCCGCCGCGCCGGAGGGCGTTCCGGCGCACCTGCCCAGCCTCAACATAAGCCCGCCATGCCCTCCAAGTCTGTTGGGCCCGTTCGTCCTGCCAAGCGCCCGGTCGTCGGCTCGCAGCTGGGGGGACGCCCCGCTTCTAAAAAGACGAGTCGTCCGGCTTCGCGTCCTTCGGTGACGCCCAAGCCGGCGATGGGCACCAAGACCTCTCGACCCATGGCGACGCCCAAGCCTTCGCTGGGAGCTCGTGCGCCGCATGCCAGCCGTACGTTGGCTGGCGCTAAGCCGCGTTCACTGACATCGGTGCCCGCCGCCAAGGCGTCTTCGGCAAAAAAGGGCATCAATCCTCTGTCATCGTTGGGTGCCATGGCAAGCAAGGCGACCGACGCCGCTTCTGCCATTAAGGGTAAGGGCAAGATCGCGGGCGGCATCCTGGCAGCCGTGGCCGTACTTGCCATTATTGCCATCGTCGTCATCAACTCTGGTCTGTTTGCCGCCACCGATATTCAGATTCATGGCAGCGAGCATGTGACCAAGCACGACGCCATGCAGCTCATCAATCTTCCCGAGAACACGTCGCTCTTTAACGTGGATCCCGATCAGATCACCGAGGGCCTCAAGCAAAACCCGTGGGTCTCGGGCGTGGATGTCCAGCGCCAGTTTCCCCATACGCTTATCATCACGCCGACGGAGCGTAAAGTTATCGCCATTGCGTATATCAGCTCCGACGACCTTGCCTGGGCTATCGGAGACGATGACACCTGGATCGCTCCGCTGTCGACGTCTGTCGAGGTGGACGACCAGGGGAACGTCATTACATCGGGGGAGGGCGCCAACACCCTGACCGGCATCGATGCGGCCTTAGCGCTTGCCAAGCACTACGGCGCCGTGCTGTTGACTGATGTCTCGGCCGATGTCGCACCGGTTTCGGGTCGGGCGGTGAGCTCCAAGGCCGTCAAGGCCGGCCTGGATTACGCACGCGGTTTTTCGAGCGAGTTCTTGGACCAGGTGAAGGATATTTCCACGCCTTCCGTTGAGGCTATCTCGGCAAATCTCGACAACGGCGTCGAGGTGTCGCTGGGCGATTCGGATGATATCGCCAAGAAAGAACGCATCGTGACCAAACTACTTTCGCAGGTAGAGGGCGTAACTTATATTAATGTGCGCTCTCCGGGCAACTACACGTTTAGGAACGCACCGACCGCCTAGCATCCTAAATGGCTTTGTTGAGGGGCCATACCACGCCGTTTATCTGGTTTGTTTGGTTTTCACGGTCAATTATTTGACTGATACGTTCATAATGTGCAAACATAATACGGTTTACCTTTGCATTTACTTTCAACCTGAAGGTTAATGTGCGCAGGGGTCAACCCATGCTATGGCTATAACCTTTGTTCGGAGGACCGACATGCACGAGACAGAGATCAACAACTACCTTGCCGTCATTAAGGTGGTCGGCGTCGGCGGCGGCGGTACCAACGCGGTCAATCGAATGATCGAAGAGGGCATCCGCGGCGTCGAGTTTGTTGCCATCAACACCGATGCTCAGGCGCTCGCGATCTCTGATGCCGATATCAAGGTGCACATCGGCACCGACCTTACCCGCGGCCTGGGCGCCGGCGCCAACCCCGAGGTTGGCCGCAAGGCTGCCGATGAGTCCCGCGACGATATCGCCGAGGCGCTCGCTGGCGCCGACATGGTGTTCATCACCTGCGGCGAGGGCGGTGGCACCGGTACCGGCGCCGCTCCCATCGTTGCCGATATCGCGATGAACGAGGTCGGCGCGCTGACCGTCGCCGTCGTGACCAAGCCCTTCACCTTCGAGGGCCGCAAGCGCAAGAAGAGCGCCGAGGAGGGCATCAAGACCCTCTCCGATTGCGTCGACACCATGATCGTTATCCCTAACGACAAGCTGCTCGACATCGCCGAGAAGAAGACCACGATGCTCGAGGCGTTCGCGATTGCCGATGGCGTCCTTTCCCAGGGCACCCAGGGCATCACCGACCTCATCACCGTCCCGGGTATCATCAACCTGGACTTCGCCGATGTTAAGACCATCATGAAGCAGGCTGGTACCGCCATGATGGGTATCGGTACCGCTTCTGGGGACACCCGTGCCGTCGACGCTGCCCAGCAGGCTATCTCCAGTCCGCTGCTCGAGAGCTCCATCGATGGCGCCACGCGCGTCCTGCTTTCCATCGCCGGCTCCAAGGATCTGGGCATCCAGGAGATCAGCGACGCCGCCGACGTTGTCGCCAATGCCGTCGACCCTGAGGCCAACATCATCTTCGGTACCGTTGTTGACGAGTCCCTGGGCGACCAGGTGCGCATCACCGTTATCGCTACGGGCTTCTCCGACTCCAACGTCAACCGTCAGGACGAGCTCTTCGCTGCTCAGCAGTCCCAGAGCAAGGCCGCTGCTTCTGCCGAGCCGCAGCGCACCGCTCCGGCTGCCAGCCCCGCTCAGGCTGCCCCGACTCGCAACGTCGGTGGTACCGAGCTGCCCAACTTTGGCAACGACCAGTTTGAGCTTCCCGACTTCCTCAAGCGCGGCAGTTTCTAGTTCGTTTTTCTTAACGACCTGCATGGGGTGCGTCCGATTGGGCGCACCCCTTTTTGTTGTGTTTCGTCTTTGTAAACGAAAGCCTCCAATCTCCTTACGTTCCCTTTACGTTTGGTTCCTACCGCTGCGGGTATCCTTTTGATGAAGTATGGCAGCCGTATGACGCGGACTGCTGCGGCGTCGCCGCGATACTTGTGTTATTAGGAGGCTTTAGTATGGCAGCACGTGCGGACAACGTTTCGCGTGTCGACCATGATGGAGTTACGTTGGTAGAGGGCGCGACGCACGATGTTCGCTTTGCCTTTACCGAGCGCACCGGTGGCGTTTCCGAAGATGCGTACTCCTCGCTCAATCTGGGCTCGCATGTAGGCGATGACCCCTTTGCCGTTCAGGAAAATCGTCGCCGCGTACTCGGGGCCATGGGGGCCGCCGAGTGCGAGCATAATTTGCTCGTGCCCAATCAAGTACATGGTGACCATATAGTTACGGTGACCTCGAACGGCGCCGACGATCTTGAGGCTGTTCGCGAGCAGATTGCCGAGGGCTGCGATGCCATCGTCTGTACGGCCCATGAGGTACCCGTGCTGCTCTGCTTTGCCGATTGCGTTCCCGTGGTGCTGGTTGCTCCCAACGGTTTTGCCGTGGTGCATTCTGGCTGGAAGGGTACGATTGCGCGCATTTCCGCCAAGGCGTGCCAAGCGCTTTGCGATGCAACCGGCTGCAATGCGAACGATGTTTCTGCCTATATTGGGCCCCATATCCTGGGCGACGAGTACGAGGTGTCCCAAGAGCTCATGGACCGCTTTGCCGCCGAGTTCTCGTGCATCGATGCGGGCGCTTCCCGTATGCTCGATCTTTCCGCCGCCATTCGCGAGGCGCTGGTGGATGCCGGCGTCGATGTGAACGGCATTGTGGACACCAAACTTTCCACCGTTCGCCAGAACGACCGCTTTTATTCCTACCGCAACGAGGGTGGCACCTGCGGGCGCCATGCGGCGATCGGCGTGATGCTATGAGAAAGATCGCATCGGTCCTGAGTGTGGCAGTGCTCACGCTCACGCTGTGCGCCTGCTCCTCGGGATCTTCTACGTCTTCTATTACCGTGGCTGGCTCGACCACCTGCCTTCCCATTGCCGAGATCGCGGCCGAGGGCTTTAAGGAGGAGACCGGCATCGACGTGCTGGTTTCTGGTCTGGGCTCATCTGCTGGCATCGAAGCTGTTAGCGCCGGCACCGCCGATATCGCCAGCTCCTCTCGTGGCCTCAACGCCGATGAGCAAGACCTGGGCCTGACGCCTATCGTTATCGCACACGATGGCATCGCGGTCATCGTGAACGACGACAACCCGGTCGATAACCTCTCGACTGAGCAGCTCCGCGATATCTATGCGGGCAAGATCACCAACTGGAAAGAGGTTGGTGGCGAGGACCTGAAGATTCAGGTTATCAACCGCGACGAGGCGTCCGGCACGCGCGAGGCCTTCCGTACCATCGTGATGGACGGCACGCCGTTCGATCGTCGCTCGGCCGTTCTTTCGGGTACGGGCCAGGTACGCGATGTCGTGTCTCGCTCTCGTGGTGCTATTGGCTACATCTCGCTGGGTTTTGTCGAGAGCCTCAACGCCAAGACTTCGGTCAAGGCCGTTTCGGTCAATCACGTTGAGGCGTCCGAGAAGACAGTCGCGAGCGGTGGTTATCCCATCTCCCGCGACCTCTACTTCTTTGTGAAGGGAACGCCTTCGCAGCAAGCGCAGGATTACATCGACTACGTGACGTCCGAAAAGATGGACAAGCAGATTCGCGAGGCGGGCTTTATTCCCGTCACCAACGACGGAAAGGGGAGTGAGTAGCGTGGAAGCACGGGAAACCCCCCAGATTGAGCAGGAGACCCAGGCGCCAAAAAAGCGTGAGTTGGCGTTGGTGTCGCGCAGCACCTATCTTAAGGAGAAGGCACTGCAGTGGATCTTCTTTGCCTGCGCGTTCTTGGCGGTCGTCACCGTCATCCTGATTTTTGTCTTTACCACGTACTCGGCGCTGCCCGTCTTTACCGACATTGGTCTGGCGGACTTCTTTAGCTTTACGTGGGCGCCCTCCGAGGGCCACTACGGCATCATGTCGCTGCTGGCCGGCTCAGGTCTGGTGACCGTCGGTGCGCTCGCCATGGGCGTGCCCCTGGGTGTGGGCACAGCCGTGTATCTGGTCGAGATTGCCAGCAAGCGCGTGCGCAAGCTCATCAGCCCTGCCGTCGACCTGCTGGCGGGTATTCCCTCCATCATCTACGGCTTCTTCGGCATGATCATCATCCGCCCGTTTATCGCGCAGCTGACCGGCGGTCTTGGCTTTGGTGCCCTGACGGCGTGGTTCGTGCTTGCCATCATGATCGTCCCTACCATCACCACGCTCACCATCGATGCTCTCAATTCCATTCCCATGGGCATTCGCGAGGCGTCCTATGCCATGGGTGCCACCAAGTGGCAGACCATCTACAAGGTCGTGCTGCCGGCCGCCAAGTTGGGCATTGTGGACGCCATCGTTTTGGGCATGGGGCGCGCCATCGGCGAGACCATGGCCGTGCTCATGGTCGTGGGCAATGCTCCGGTCATTCCCGATAGCATCGCGAGCCCCATCTCGACGCTCACGAGCCAGATTGCGCTCGACATGAGCTACTCCTCGGGTCTGCACCGCTCGGCGCTCTTTGGCATGGGCGTGGTCCTGTTTATTATCTCCGCCGCGCTGGTGGGCATTGTCCGTCTGATTTCCAAGAAGAAGAGGGGGTAGGCTATGTCCGATTCCGTTGACACGACGGTCGATACGACCTCGTCGCGCGAGCGCATCAAGCGTGCCCTTTCCCATGGCAAGAAGGGCCGTATCAATAAGGACCTGTCCAACAAGATCATGCTCGGCGTATTCCGCGCGGCTGCCTACATCACCACGCTGGTGCTGGTCGCCATCATCGCCTACGTGGTCATCAACGGCCTGCCGCATATCTCGCTCGACTTTATCTTCGGCTGGCCGCAGGGCGTAAACGCCGAGGGCGGCATTTGGCCGACGATTGTCTCGACCGTCTACGTGACGGCGCTCGCCATGCTCATCTGCACGCCGGTTGCCGTCCTAGCTGCGGTCTATCTGGCCGAGTACGCCAAGCAGGGCAAGGTCGTCGACATCATTCGCTATGCTGCCGATGCCCTGGCCTCGGTGCCCTCCATTGTTATGGGCCTCTTTGGCTATGCCTTGTTTGTCGAGGCCATGGGCCTAGGTCTTTCGATGGTCTCTGCCGCGCTGGCGCTGGCACTTCTGATGCTGCCTATCGTCATGCGCACCACCGAGGAGGCAATCCGCGCCGTTCCACGCTATATCCGTTGGGGTGCATATGGCCTGGGCGCCACCAAGTGGCAGGTCGTCTCCAAGATCGTGCTTCCCTCTGCCTTCGGCCGCATCGCCACCGGCATTGTCCTTGCCATCGGCCGCGCCATCGGCGAGACCGCCGTGGTGCTCTACACCATGGGCCAGGCCATCAACCTGCCTATTTCGCCGCTCGATTCCGGTCGTCCCATGACCGTTCACCTTTATCTGCTCGCCAATGACGGCATCAACATGAACGCAGCCTACGGCACCGCGCTTTTGCTGATGGCGATTATTCTGGCCTTCAACCTGTTTGCGCGCTATCTGTCGCGCAAGCGCCGCTAGTTAAGGAGTCCCATGTCCGTCTATCAGTCCGCTCCCACGCCGGAGCAAGCGGCCATCACGGCCAAGGATTTCAACTTTTGGTACGGTGACTTTCATGCGCTGACGGGGCTCGACCTCAACATCGCCAAAAACGCCATCACCTCGTTTATCGGTCCTTCGGGCTGCGGCAAATCGACGTTTTTGCGCTGCATCAACCGCATGAACGACCTGATCGAGGGCACGCGCGTCGAGGGCACCATGACGCTCGACGGCAACGATATCTATGCCGAGGGCGTCGACCCGGTCGACCTCCGCCGCCGCGTGGGCATGATTTTTCAGCAGCCCAACCCGTTCCCCAAATCCATCTACGAGAATGTCGCCTTTGGCCCTCGTCTGCAGGGCGTGACTAGCAAAAGCGACCTCGATGACATCGTGGAAGAATCGCTCAAGCGCGCCAACCTCTGGAAAGAGGTATCCAATCAGCTCAACAAGGACGGTTTGGCGCTCTCGGGCGGTCAGCAGCAGCGTCTGTGCATCGCGCGTGTGCTTGCGGTGCAGCCCGATGTCCTACTGATGGACGAGCCCTGCTCCGCCATCGACCCCACGTCCGTCTCTAAGGTCGAGGATCTGATGGCCGAGCTGGCGCCCGAGATGACGATCATCATCGTCACGCACTCTATGCAGCAGGCGGCTCGTATCAGCGACTACACCGCATTTTTCTTGCAGGAAGTTGCCGGCGAGCCCGCCACGCTCATCGAGTATGGTCAAACCGACGCGATCTTCGCCAGCCCGGTGGATTCGCGGACGGAAGACTATATCACCGGCCGTTTTGGCTGATCGGTGCGACTAGTCCCAAGCCGATCGGACCTGATCCGGTGCGTATTCACTGTGCGGGCGGCATGACCGCACCCAACTGATTGGAGTGAACCATGCGCAAACTGTTTTCCCGTCAGCTCATCGAGGCCCGTCACGAGATGCTGAGCATTTACGAGGCTGTAGACCTGGCGCTTCACGACGCCGTGAAGGCCTACGCGACCGACGATCGCAAGCTCGCCACCAAGACCAAGAAGCGCACGCTTTCGATTGACGCGCGCTGCGCCAACTTGGAGGCCGTGTGCTACAACCTGATCGCTACGCAGTCGCCGGTCGCCTCTGACTTCCGCTTGTTGCAGACAATCATCTACGTCGACTTTAACCTGCAGCGCATGACCGATAAGGTTCGCCAGATCTGCCGCGCCACGCGTCACATGGTCAAGGCCGATATCTCGCTGCCTCAGGAGCTTGTGACCTTGGTTGAAGCCGAGGCCAAGGCCGTCTATCAGGTGCTGGGTTCGTCGCTTTCTGCGCTCGTCACCAACGACATGTCCATCATCTGCAATCTGGCCGTCGAGGACGAGCCGGTGCATGCGGCGTACGAGAAGTTCTTCCGCACCTTCAACCGCATGGACACGGGCGATTTTATGGACGACGACAGCAACTATGACGACCTGCGCCGCGCCATCATGGTATCGCGCTACCTCGATCGCATTGCCTCGATTTCCATCGATGCCGCCTGCCGTCTGACCTTCCTGCTGACCGGCCAGCGCATGAACGCCGGCGATATCGCCCGCACGGATGAGGACGAGCTCGAGAGCATGCGCGTGCCTTCGGGCGAGGGCGTTATCATGAGGCCTGCCGTCGATGCGCGCTTTGTTGCCAAGGTGCCTGCTCACGAGGTGAGCGAGGGTCTTCGCTACCTGCTCGAGCACCTCGAGGACGAGGACGACACCGAGGACGACGAGGAGTAGGGTAGCTCCGTTCGTCGAAAGATTGTAAATACCTAAGTGAGCGCGGCCTTGCACCTGCAGGGCCGCGCTCTTGCGTTAGCATGGGACTACTTGTATGGCTGTTAGCGGAGGCGATTAGCAATGGATAATTATTTGGACTTGATGCGCGCTCGCCGCGAGCAGATTCTCGAACGCTTTTATGCCGCACTTGATCGCGCGGGCCGTTCTCACGATGCCGCACGTCTGATTGCCGTCTCCAAGACCGTTGGCGTCGATGAGACCGTTGCCGCTATCCAGGCAGGGTATCGCCATTTTGCCGAGAACCGCCCGCAGGAGCTCGTTCGCAAGCTTGCGGGCTTGGCTGAACATCCAGAGCTGCCTGCGGTGCGTTTTGACATGATTGGCAACCTGCAGACCAACAAGATCAATGCGGTTCTGGGCTCGGCCGAGCTGATTCATTCGGTAAGCTCGCTGCATTTGGCGCAGGCTATCTCGACCCGTGCGGTCCGCAAGATTGAGGCGGGCGAGCTCTCCGGCCCCCAGCGCGTGCTGATCGAGGTCAATGTGAGCGGCGAGGAGTCCAAGGGCGGCTTTTCGCCCGACGAGATTCGTGCCTTCGCCGGCGAGCTTGCGGAGCTTGAGGGAATTTGTGTGCAGGGCCTTATGACTATGGCGCCGCGGGGGAATAAAGATGTGGCGCGCCGCACCTTTGCCGGGCTGCGTGAGCTGAGAGATGAGCTTGAGGCTACGCACTCCGATCTGAGCCTGCCCGAGCTTTCCTGCGGCATGAGCGAGGACTTTGAGCCTGCCCTTGAGGAGGGCTCAACGCTTGTTCGCCTGGGCAGGGTAGTATTTAGCCCGGAGTTTGCAGTAAAATAAGGCTCTGAAGTGCGCACTGATTATCGGAGCGCCTGCACTAAACCGCGAGAGGACACAACCATGGGCTTCCTTGACGAGATTAAAAATAAGATGCACCTGGGCGGCCAGCAGGGTTACGACCAGGGTTATGGTCAGGACGACGACTACGGCTACGATGACGGCTATGACGACGGCTTCCAGAACAATGGCTACAGCGGCGCCTCGGGCGAGGGCTTCTACACCCAGGACGAGCCGAGCAACGGCCTGTTGGGTCAGACGCGCCGCGGCGAGGCCGAGTCGGTGGCCGTGTACACACGCTCCGGTCAGCTGGTCGGCGACGATTCTCGCCACGCTACGACCTACAACCCGCCATCGCGCTCGCAGGAGACGGTTGCGGGCGGTTATCGTCCCGGTGCCTACGACACGCCGTCGAGCTACGCCGAGAGCACGCGTGCCCGCGCTGCTGCCCCCGCACCTGCTCCCTCACCGAGCGATGCCTCGGCGTATGCGAGCAACATCATCAACGCTACGCCGCAGCTGCCGGCCTATGTCCTGCGCCCCGAGAGCTATGACGACGTGGAGACCGTCGTGCGCCGCGTGCGCACCAAGCAGCCTGTCGCGCTGATTTTTGTGGGCGTTCGTACTGAGGTCGCCAAGCGCGTCCTGGACTTCTCTTACGGCTTTGCCTGCGGCCTGGGTGCCACAGTCAAAGAGGTGGGCGATCGCGTGTTTATGGTGCTGCCCACCGGTTGCGAGGTCAAAGATTCGGACCTCAAAAAGCTCCGTGCCGACGGCTACCTTAAGTAAAAACAAGACGAGGAGATTCTCATCAACATCTACACCATTGTCCAGCTGGTCAATACGCTGTTCAACTTTTACTCCACGCTCATTGTGGTTTACTGCCTTATGACGTGGATTCCCATGAAGCAGGGTGGATTGCTACAGGATATCGCCGCTGTTCTCGATAGCGTGTGCGGCCCGTGGCTCAATTTGTTCCGCCGGTTTATCCCGCCGATGGGCGGCGTCGATTTTTCGCCGGTCGTTGCGATTATTGCGTTGCAGTTGGTGCAGAAGCTGGTTCTGCAACTTCTTATAGGTATACTCATATAAAACTGGCATAGTAACTCACGTCGGGCGCACGGCGCCAAGGCGAAGATAAAGGAGAACTTGTTATGGCTATTACCCCTGCTGACATTCAGGCTCAGACCTTCTCTGAGGCCAAGCGCGGCTACGATCCCGCCGAGGTCGACGTCTTCCTGGAGACCCTGTCCTCTGAGGTCGACGCCATGCTCGCCAAGATTGTCGATCTTAAGGGTCGTCTGACCGCCACCGAGCAGCAGCTCGCCGACACGCAGGCCCAGCTTGCTCAGGCTCAGGATACTGCCGCCCAGGCCGTCCCTGCCGCCCCCGTGGCCGCTCCCGCGCCCGACTTCTCCGCTCAGGAGCGTCAGATTTCCGCTGCCCTGATTGCTGCCCAGCAGACCGCCGAGGGCATTGTCAACGACGCCAACGAGAATGCTGACCGCATCCGCAACGAGGCCGACGCCAAGGCCCGCGAGGTCATCCGTCAGGCCCTGACCGAGAAGCAGGCCGAGCTTGAGGAGATCGACCGTCTGAAGGCTTCCCGTGAGGAGTTTAAGGCCGAGTACCTCAAGCTCATCCAGCACTTCATGGACGATGCTCAGAACTCCTTCCCGTCCGATCTCATGGCTTCCACGCCGGTCGGTTCCGCCGCTTCTCCGGCTGTGACCGTTCCTGCTGCCGAGCCGCTGCCCGTCGCCGAGCCGGTTATCCCCGTTGCCGATCCCTTTGCACCGATTGACAACTTCGCTGCCGACGACCTGGACTAATATCCAGCTATCATTTAGCGCCTAGAAAGGGCCCACAGCTTGTGGGTCCTTTTTTGTGGCTGTATGCAGTCTGCAAAACAAAACGCCGAGTCCTGCGTTTGAGGGCACAGAACTCGGCGAACGGGTGAGCGGTCAAAGGTGGATTTAAGGCATGTCCTAAAAATCTACTTGAGGAGGAAGTCGGGGAGGGGAATGGTGCGGGCCTCGCGGTGCTCGGGATCGGCGATGTGGTCGGCGGGATAGCCACAGACGAGCATGTGATAGGGATAGACGCCCTTGGGCAGATTGAACTGCTCCTGTGCCACCTCAGGCTTAAAATGGCATACCCAGCACGTTCCCAGGCCCTGCTCGGTGGCCTCCATCATCATCTGGTCGCACACGATGGACGTATCGATTTCACTGGAATTCATCTGGTCATACGGGCGCACCCAAGCATCATCGGTAACGCTGCAAATAAGGAAGACAAGCGGAGCTCCAAAGATAGACCCATCACGAGCAAACCGAGGCTGACAAGCAGCAGCCTTCTCCAACAGCTCAGGCGTATCCAGCACCATCACACGGGCTGGATGATTATTACAAGCAGAAGGAGCAATACGCCCAGCCTCAACAATGGCATCCACCACAGCCTGCTCAACAGAACGGTCCTCAAAAGAACGACAAGAATACCGACCACGAGCCAGATCCAAATAAGACATACAAGCCCTCCTAAAATTAAAAATCAAACAAACCAAAAGTAACCCAAAGAGTACCCAAAGCAGCAATCAGCCAAACGCTCATCAAGGGCCAAAGTGTCCGAACGGATACCAAAGGTCCCTTCAGCCAAACCCCCATCGCGCTAAATCTATCAGCCAAAGTTCCCAATGGTGGTACGTAAGGCGAAGGGCCGGCCACGGTTTACTTTCGAACGACTCTGCAAAGCAGCCGGAGTGAGAAAGCAAACCGTGGCCGGCCCTTCGCCGCCGGGACACGTACCCCCAATTAACTGTTCTTCATGACAATCGAATCCACAACATCGGCCACATTCTCGCAGCAGTCAGCGCAGTACTCCAGGAAGGCGTAGACGTCACGCCAGGCGATGACCTCGAGCGGATCCTTGCCGTTGACATGCAGGTTGCGCATGGCGTTGATGTAGAGCTCGTCGGCCTCGGACTCGATGGTGTTGATCTGGATGACCAGCTCGCGCAGCGTTTTGGACTTGCGGTAGTTGGGCAGCTCGACCATCAGGTCCTTCATGGCGCGGCAGGCGTCGGTCACCTTGTGGGCGATCACGATGGCATCGGGATGGATGCTCTGGATGTTGGTGAAGTAGACGCGCTGCACGACGCCCTCGATACGGTCGAGCACGGTGTCGAGCGAGCAGCTCATCAGGTCCAGGTCCTCGCGCTCAAGCGGGGTGATAAAGGCCGTGAGCAGGGCGTCCTCAAGCTCATGGTGCTTCTTGTCGGCCGCATGCTCGATCGCGTGCATCTTGTCGAGCATATCGTGAATCTTTGCGGGATCGAAGTTCTCAAAAATCTTGGTAAGCAGCTCGGCGGCCTGGACGGCAAGGTCGGCGCAGGCGACGTAGTTGTCAAAGTAGAACGAATCGGGTTTCTTTGCCATGAGTGGGTCCTTTCGAGGCGAAGACGGGTGGGCGAGATATTACGGTCCGGATGGACGCTCGGTTTGGCTAGATGAACATCATGAACAGCTTGGCCATGACAAAGCTGATGAGTCCGCAGGCGGGGAAGGTGAAGAACCAGGTGAACATCATGTCCTTGACCACGCCGAAGTTGATGGCCGAAAGGCGCTTGACGGCGCCGACGCCCATGATGGCGCAGGTCTTGATGTGGGTGGAGGACACAGGAATACCGGTAAGGGTGGCAAGCAGCAGATTCGCGGCGCCCGCGAGGTCGGCGGAGAAGCCCTGATATTTCTCGAGCTTGACCATGCTCTGGCCGACGGACTTGATGATGCGCTCGCCGCCCACACTGGTGCCGATGCCCATGGTTGCCGAGCACAGCAGCATAATCCAGATGGGGATGCCGGCATCGCCGACGCTCGTCTGGCCGCTGGCAAAGGCCACGCCTAAAAAGAGCACGCCGATGAACTTCTGTCCATCCTGCGCGCCGTGCATAAAGCTCATGGCCGCAGCACTCGCGATCTGAGCGTATTTAAAGAAGACGTTGGCGCGTCGCCTGTTGGCGGCGGCGAAAAGAATCGAGACGAGCTTGCACAGGACCCAGCCCATGACGAAGCCCAGTCCGATGGAGAGCGCCAGGCCGTAGATGACCTTCATCCACTCGTGGACGTTGACGCTGCTCGCACCGCCGAGGGCGATGGCGGCACCGGTCAGGCCGGCGATAAGGCTGTGGCTTTGCGAGGTGGGGATGCCAAAACGCGACGCTGTGGCGCCGTAGACGACGATGGAGAACAGCGCCGCGCAGAGGCACGCGAGCGCCATGGTGCTGTTTCCGCCAAAGTCGACGATATGTGAGATGGTGTTGGCGACGCTCGCGTTAAAGTGCGTCATGATGAGCACGCCCAAGAAGTTGAATGCGGCACTCATGAGAATGGCGGCGCGGGCGGGCATGCAACGTGTGGTGACGCAGGTCGCGATGGCGTTGGGTGCGTCGGTCCATCCATTGACGAAGATGGCGCCGAGCGCGAGGATCACGGTGACGGCAAGGACTGGGTTCGACACAAGTTGGCCGAGGAAGGTTGAGAACGTTACGTCCATATATGGGCTTTCTCGAAGTTTGCAGGCACGTTACAAAAACATGATAAATCGTATCACCTCCTGCTGGTTTCTTTACCGAGTTCTGATGGGAGAAGTGAATTTTTTGGCACTAACATTGAATATTAGCCCTGTTGACCGCGGGTGTTCTTTTTGCTAACGCGTTGTGCGGACGTGCGCCTGCGGTCCGACACGCCAAAACCACAGCCTGTTCGCTTTACAACATGCAAACATGCGTTCGATAATAGGGGGCATGGAATATCGACAGACAGATGGCAAAACTCGACGCGTGCACAAGCAGTATGTGGACGTCGTGGCCCGCATCCTTGCGGGCGGGCAAGTCGTGCCGGTCACCGTCTGCTGGGTCGACGGCCGTTGTTTTACGATCGACGAAATTATCTCGACCACCGGGTTTGGCCTGACGGTTCACGGCGTTCGTACGGCAACCTATAAGGTTCGTTTTGGCGGACATGCGACCGAGTTGTATCTGGAGGACCAGGCGCGCGAGCGGGCGGATGGCTCGCAGGCGCACGTGATGCGTTGGTGGGTATGGGCGTTTGACCGTACGCTTGAGGGCGAGCGCCGCAGGTAAGAGCGCACGGCATTCGGGTACAATGGCAGGGATATTGTCGCCTACGGCGCCGTTATTTGTGGCGCTTTTTGAAAGGACGAAGTATATGAACGATATCCAGGGCTATCAGAACGGCCCCGTCGAGACCGGCGCAAGCCGCGCCAAGGAGATGTCGCCGCGCGCGTACAATCTCGCCATGTCTGCCCTGATCTTCTTGGGCTTTTGCGCCATGGGCGCCGGCGCCTACTTTACGAGCACCATGTCGTTTGCGCGCATGATGATGAGCGGCGCCGCCCTACCGCTGGTCTTTGGCTCGTTTATTTTGACCATCGTCGGCATGGTCATGATGTCGGCTGCTGCGGGCAAGCAGTCCGTGGGCCTGTCCCTTGTGGGCTACGTAATCTTTGCGAGTACCTTTGGCCTGACCGCGTCGTTTGGTCTCGCCAACTACGACCTGCCTACCATTAACACCGCCTTTATCGCCACGGCCGCCATCACCTTTGTCTTTGGTGCGCTGGGCGTGACCTTCCCCAAGTTTTTCCAGCGTGTGTATGGCATTGGTTTTGGCATCCTGCTTGCCACGATTCTGGTCGAGATCGTGCTGATGTTCATGGGCGTTTCGCAGTCCATCACCGACCTGATCGTGATCGTGGTGTTCGCCGGCTTTATTGGCTACGACACCTATGTTGCCACGACGGTGCCGCCCACGCTTCCCAATGCGGTGCTCATGGCATCCAACCTGTTCGTGGACATCATCAACGTGTTCCTGCGCATTCTGAACATCCTCGGCCGTCGCGATTAAAGCGCGGCATTGCGATGCTTCCTGCCGGACGCGGTAAAACGATGTGAAAGGCGGTCCTGCGGGGCCGTCTTTTTTGTGCACGGCGGGGTATCATGGATGGGAAAAAGCCGACACCGGCAGCGACAGGAAAGGTGACCACTTATGGCAGACGTCGACAACAGGAACCGTAACCGCAGGCCCAACCGCGCGGGACAGCCCAACCCCAAGCGTGAGGCGCGTGCCAAGGCCGCCGAGCGCCATGTGGCGGCTGTGTCCGAGGCCTGCGCCAAGGATATCGAGCGCTCGCTTGTCGGCGTTCGCGAATTCGACGGTATGCCTGCCGGTTTTGTCGCGGCGATGAAGGCCAAGGTCCAGAAGGCAGCGGCTGCTGAGGAGCCGGTTGCCGAGGTTGTGGAGGCCGACGCTGCCGTGGTTGAGGCCGCCGAGGTGGAGACTGCGGTCGAGTCCGAGGTGGCACCCGAGTCCACTGAGTCGGCCGACGGGGCTGAGTCCGCGCCCGCGGAGGAGGCTGCTCCGGTCCTGCCTGAGGTCACCGTGCTTGATGCCTCCGCCACGCAGGCAATCCTCGATAACGGTCGCGGCTATGCGCAGTTCTGCGATATGGCCGTGCTCGCCTTTGCCTCGTTTACCAATCCGGGCGGCGGTTATATCCAGGGCTACCTGGGCCAGGAGGCGATGCTCTGCGCCGATTCGTACCTGTGCAACGTGCTCGACAAGCAGCGCAAGTGGTACGGCGAGAACCGTCGCCGCAACATCAACTGCGAGCTTTACCGCAATCGTGCGCTGGTGGTGCCCGCCGTGCGCTTCGACCGCAACCACGTGCACGCATACGCCGATGTGATCGTTGCCGCCGCACCTAACGTCAAGCGTGCCCGCCAGGAGTACCGCGTGAGCGAAGACGCCCTGTTGGATGCCCTGCGCGACCGTATCCGCTTTGTCCTTGCCATCTGCGATGAGCTGGGTCGCGAGAAGCTCGTGCTGGGTGCTTGGGGCTGTGACAATAACGGCTTTGATGCCGAGGCCGTGGCCGAGCTCTTCCGTAAGGAGCTCGCGTCGGGCGACTTTAAGGTCAAGCAGGTGTTCTTTGCCGTGCCTTCTACGCGCTGGGATGAGGACTTTGCCAAGTTCGAGCACGTATTGGCAAACTTCCCCGAGCGCAACGAGGAGTCCTATGCTCAGGTTGCCGCCCGCACCGCAGCCGCCCGTGCCGCCGAGCAGGCTCAGGCCGCTGCCGAGGATGACGAGGATGACGACGACTGGCGCAAGTACCTGTAAACGGTGCGCGTGATGCGATATACCGAGCCGACGGGGGCTGCTCCCGTCGGCTTTTTATTGAGTGGGGAGCTTACGATGAAAAACGTTCTATGCTTTGGTGACAGCAACACCTATGGTTACGATCCGGCGGGCATGCGCGACGGCACCGCGGTGCGCTATGCGCGGGATGTGCGCTGGTGTGGCGTGGCGCAGCGTGATCTGGGCGAGGGCTGGCATGTGATTGAGGAGGGGCTCAACGGCCGCACGACGGTGCGCGACGATATGTGCCATCTGGACACCAACCTCAACGGTATTCGCGCGCTTCCGATGCTGCTCGAGGCCCATAAGCCGCTGGACGCCATTGTGATCATGCTGGGCACCAACGACTGCAAGACGGTCTTTAACGTGACAGCTTCCGATATCGCCCGTGGCGCCATGGCGCTGATTCGCGCCGTCCGCGCGTTTCCGTGGACCGACGCTGCGCCTTGCCCGCGCATCCTGCTGATGGCTCCTATCAAGATTAAGCCGCAAATCGCCGATGTGTATATGACCGACTTTGACGAGCATTCCGTTGAGGCATCTGAACATTTTGGCGAGTACTATGCGCACGTGGCCGAGCAGTTTGGCTGCGACTTTTTGAATGCCGCCGAGTTTGCCGAGCCGGGCGATATCGACTATCTGCATATGATGCCCGAAAGCCACGAGAGCTTGGGACATGCCGTGGCAGCCAAGCTCCAAGAGATGCTCGGTGAATAGCGCAGCCTCAAGCCACCACAAAAGGGACAGACGCCTTTGTGGTGGCTTTGCCCGGGTAAACGAACGGCTTGGCTCCCATATGGGCATGGACGAGCTCATCGACCTCTTTGCCGAGGGCGATGAGCTCGTCTCCAATACCGCTTTCGAAGATTTGGATCTTGCCTATGACGTTGCGAACGGCGCGACCTTCGATGGCGTCGTGTTCCGGTCTTGCGAGTTCGATGGTGTTGACTGGAGCGGCTCGACGTTTCGCGACGTGGTGTTTCGCGGTTGCCGCTTTATCCGCTGCAACATGGAAGGCTGTTGGCTCAATCGCTGCGACTTCGTCGATTGCTCGGCACCGGGACTCAACTTGCTCAGGGCGCGTCTGTCGAGTGTGTCGTTTACATTGTGCGATTTGAGCTATGCGAACCTTTCGGAGGGAAGCATTGGCCCCATGGCTGCGCGTGACACGCGTTTGACCGAGGCCGCACTCCAGGGGGCAAAGCTGGGGCAATTGCGCTTGGACGGCTGCGACCTGACGCGAATCGATGTGTTCAAGACGCCGCTTTCCGGCGTGGATGTATCGTGTTGTACGTTCGCGGCTCCTGTCGTCTCGGGCGACTACCATGAGCTGCGTGGCCTGACGGTTAATGCCGAGCAGGCGCTTGCCCTTTCGGGCTTGCTCGGCATCCAACTTGCCGACGAATAGGCGCCCCGGTCCTTTGCTCGACCGCTATCTAAAATCAAACCGTCGCAACATTCGATGATTTTTCGCGTTTGCGCGATTTTCATCGAATGTTGCGACGGTTTTTGGTGCAAGGTAGCCTGTCCCTTTTTGGCAGGTTGCTGGCTATTTAGTACTGCCACATGTGGTTGACGGGGCCAGAGCCTTTGCCCATGTCAAAGCCGGCGGCGAGAGCGCCGGTTAGGTAGGCCTTGCCGGCGTTGATGGCGTCGGCAAGTTCCATGCCCTGGGCCAGCGCGCAGGCGATGGCGGATGAGAGCGTGCAGCCGGTGCCGTGCGTGTTGTCGGTCTCAATGCGCTTGTGGCGAAACCACGTGGTGAGCGGATCGCCCAGGTGGTTGCCCTCGTCATCGAGGGGCGCAGGCTCGGCCAGTACGTCGTTGGCCTCGTTGACAAAATGACCGCCCTTAACCAAGGCTGCGCAACCAAAGCGGCGGGTGAGGAGCATAGCGGCATTTTGTTGTGTGCGCTCGGAATCGACCTCGTAGTCGAGCAGCGCCATAGCCTCGGGAATGTTGGGGGTGATGACCGTTGCCAACGGGAACAGGCGGCGGGTGAGTGCCTCGGAGGCATCCTCGGCAATCAAGCGCGCGCCCGAGGTGGCGACCATGACGGGGTCGACGACCACGTTCGTTGCATTCCAAGCGCTCAGGCGGTCTGCGATGACTTCGATAATCTCGGCAGAGGAGACCATGCCGATCTTGACGGCGCTCGGGCGGATATCGTCAAAGACGGCGTCAATTTGCGCGGCTACGATATCTGGCGAGATATCCTGCACGGCGGTGACGCCCAGGGTGTTTTGCGCTGTGATGGCGGTTATGGCCGTCTCGGCATACAGGCGGTGCGCCGTGATGGTCTTGATGTCGGCCTGAATGCCGGCACCGCCGCTGGAATCGGATCCCGCGATGGACAGAACGGCGGGTACCTTACTGCGATCCATGCTCACTCCCTTGTCCGGTCGGATTCAAATGGGTCTTTAAGTCTGCATTATAAAGATGCCCGGGCCGGCTGTATTCCGAACCCGGGCGGGCGATGCAATCTTTACGCAAATGTAAGCAAATGTTCACACGTCAACAATTGACGAACACCATGTTACCGATTGCGGCTCCGGTGACGCGTTAATCCTCCATGCCGAGGTCGATCGTTGTGCCTTCGAACACCTTGTTAACGGTACGGACGGCGCACATCTTGCCACACATAGTGCAAGTGCCCTCGGTGGCGGCGGGAGACTCCTCGTAGCGCTTCTTGCCCGTAACTGGGTCGAGCGCGCACTTCCACATGGCGTCCCAGTCGAGCTTGCGGCGTGCCTGGCCCATCTTGTCGTCCATGTCGCGGGCGTGCGGCACCTTCTTGGCGATATCGGCGGCGTGTGCGGCGATCTTGGTAGCCATGAGGCCATCGAGCACGTCCTGGGCGTTGGGCAGGCACAAGTGCTCGGCCGGCGTCACGTAGCACAGGAAGTCGGCGCCGGAGCTGGCGGAGATGGCGCCACCGATGGCGGCGGTGATGTGGTCGTATCCCACACCGATATCGGTCACCAGCGGCCCGAGCACATAGAACGGGGCGTTGTGGCACAGGCGCTTCTGCAGTTTCATATTGGCGGCGATCTCGTCGAGCGCCATGTGGCCCGGTCCCTCGACCATGACCTGGACGCCGGCGGCCCATGCGCGCTTGCACAGCTTGCCCAGCTCGATCATCTCGGCGGTCTCGGTGGCATCGTTGGAGTCGTAGAGGCAGCCCGGGCGGCAGGAGTCGCCGAGCGAAATCGTCACGTCGTACTCGTGGCAAATCTCGAGCAGCTCGTCAAAGTACTCGTAGAAGGGGTTTTCGTTGCCGGTGACCTCCATCCAGCCAAACAGCAGCGAACCGCCGCGGCTGACGATGTTCATCAGGCGGCCGGTCTCCTTAAAGGTCTTGGTGACCGACTTGTTGATGCCGCAGTGGATGGTCATAAAGTCCACGCCGTCCTCGGCATGCGCGCGCACGACCTCGAACAGGTCGTCCTTGGTCAGCTTGACCAGCGGCTTTTCCATGTAGCCGATGGCGTCGTACATGGGGACGGTGCCCACCATGAGTGGCGTCTCGTCGATGAGCTGCTGGCGGAACTGGCGCGTCTTGCCCGAGTTGGAGAGGTCCATGATGGCGTCGGCGCCAAAGTCCTCGGCGATCTTGACCTTCTTCCACTCCTCGGCGGCATCGGCCTTGTCTCCCGAGATGCCCAGGTTGACGTTGACCTTGGTGGACAGGCCCTCGCCGACACCAAAGGCGTGCATGCCCTTTTTGATATGCACGATGTTGGCGGGAATGGCGATGCGGCCGTCGGCCACGCGCTCGCGGATGTACTCGGGGTCGCGATGCTCGCGCTCGGCAACCTCCTTCATCTGCGGTGTGATCTGCCCGGCGCGGGCGAAGTCGATTTGCGTGACGAGCTTGGGCTCGGTCTGTGTGCTCATTGGCACGGCTCCCTTCGTTGGCATTACCCATATCAGGTTTGCGGGTCAGGGCGGGCGCGCCCAATCTCAGCCTGCCGTCTTGTCCTGCAAGCTCCCCGTTATGTCATGGGCTCAAGTATAGCCTGAATGGGTACGATTGGGCCAACGAGCGTGCCTGTGGGGAGGCGAACATGGAAGACAAGCATCTATATCGAGAGACGCAATGGGATGTATCGGCCGAGGAAAGCCGTGCGCACCATGGCCTTGTCGCGATTGGCTTTGCGGTGCTTGCCGTGCTGGTGATTGCCTTTTGTATCTGGACGTTTGGTGGTCGCGGCGGCGCTGCCTGGGAGTTTGAGGCCGACGATGCCCTGCCGATCATGACGGTGAAGGTTACGGGCGGCAATACCGTTGCCGCGCCGGGCGATTATTGGTACCCGCGCGATGAGTTTGTGCAGTTGCAGCTGAGTGGTGGGTCCATTCCAGGTGAAGAAATCGAACGCGTGACGTTTGACGCGGCGCTCAAAACGCTCACGGTGAAGCTCAAAGATCAAGGAGATGTGCCCACGACCATGGATATCGCCCTGACGGAATGGCGTCTGGAGCCTCCGACGGGTGTTGCGGTGTCCGAGGTGGAGCATGTCAAGATTACCTATCAGGACGGCTCGACAAACGAAGTTGCCAAAGCCGACGGCTTGGCGGAATAGGCGCTGTGCCTAGGCAGCACATTCAAAAGTAGCGGTGGTCCTACAAGGGCTGTTCGTTCAGGAAGACCAAAGTGCTCTTATTTGAAAGCTCGGGAAAGTGGCGATAACCAACGTCGAACGCGGTGAGCCCGCTTACATCCTCGAGCTTGTTTTCTGCCATCCAGCGCACCATGGAGCCGCGTGCCTTTTTGCTGGCGGTCGAGCGCTGGATGGGCTTGCCGTTGCGGATGCCTTCGCCAAAGAGGCATGTGACGACCGTGGTATCGGTGGTGAGGCGGGGCAGAACGGCTTTGGCGTATTCCGCGCTCGCGAGGTTGACGATCGTAGCGTTGGAGCCCGCCGGAGCGATGGCCAGTGCGAGCTTGTCGCCCCAAAACGCATAGAGGTCTCGGGCATCGTCGACGGCAAGCTTCGCGCCCATCTCCAGCCGATACGGTTCAACGGCATGAAAGGGGCGTACGCATCCGTAAAGGCCCGAGAGGATCCACAGATGGTCTTGCAGCCATGCGAGCTGCGCGGAATCCATCACCTCGGGCGCCATGCTCTGGTATTGAATGCCGTGGTAGGACATGACGGCAGGAGAGAGGTGACGGGCGAGTGCGGGATTGTCGAGATCGCCGTTTTTCAGGATGGGCCCAAATTCATGCAGGGTGTTGAGGCAAGGCCCCAGCAGTTTGTCACTCACGTTCCATAGCGCCTGCAGGCCGCCGCTGCCTTCATTTCGTTCGATATCTAGCAGTGCGCGGTGGAGGCGAGTCGTCTCGCGCGCAAAAGGTGGAATGCCCAGGACTTCAAAAGCATCTTGGGCCGTACGCATCTGCTTGGCGGGCGAAATGATGACCTGCAGCATGGACTCTCCTCTGCCAAAAAAGAAGTTGCGGTGGAATACGGTCTGTTTTGGCCGTTTAGGGGCCAGTTTAGTCCGTATTTCACCGCAACTGATGAAGGGTTGGTTAGGCGCGCTCGAGGAAGGCCTTGTAGCCGCGGTAGGCCTCGTAGATGTCGGCCTTGTTGGCGACCTCCCACAGGGCGTGCATGGACAGGACGGCAACGCCGGAGTCGATGACGTTCATGCCGTACTTGGCCATGATGTAGGCGATGGTGCCGCCGCCGCCTGCGTTGACGCGGCCGAGCTCGCAGGTCTGGAAGTCCACGCCGGCCTCGTCCATGATGTCGCGGATGAGGGCCACATACTCGGCGTCGGCGTCGTTGGAGCCGCCCTTGCCGCGGCTGCCCGTGTACTTGTTAAAGCACAGGCCGCGACCCATGAAGGCTGCGTTCTTGGTCTCGAACTTGCCGGCATAGCCCGGGTCGAAGCCGGCAGACACGTCAGAGGAGAGCATGCGGCTGCGGGCGAGCGCGCGGCGCAGGGCCAGCGGGCTATCCTCGCCGGCGAGCGTCATGATCTCGGCGACGGTGTTCTCGAAGAAGCGGCTCGTCATGCCGGTGGCGCCCACGGAGCCGATCTCCTCCTTGTCGACAATGAGCGTGATGCTCGTGCGCTCCACGTTGGCGACGTTGATCTGGGCGAGCATGGAGGGGTAGGCACAGACGCGGTCGTCGTGGCCATAGCCCAAGATCATGGAGCGGTCGAGGCCCATGTCGCGGGCGGGGCCGGCGGGCACGACCTCGATCTCGGCGGAGAGGAAGTCCTCCTCCTCGACGTCGTACTGCTCCTTGAGGATATCCAGGAACATCTGCTTGACGGGTTCCTTGGGGGCGTCCTTGTCGTCCTCGTCAAACTTGACGGGGCGGCCGCCCACGATCACGTCGAGGATCTCGGCGTCGACGGCGTCCTTGGCGGGCTTGGCCATCTGCTCGCTCGAGAGGTGGATCAGCAGGTCGGAGATGGTAAAGACCGGGTCGTCAGCCTTGTCACCGATGTTGATGTCGACGGTGGTGCCGTCCTTTTTGCAGATGACGCCTACGAGTGCGAGCGGGGAAGCGACCCAGTGGTAGCTCTTGACGCCGCCATAGTAGTGCGTGTCGAGATAAGCCATGTCGCCGGCCTCGAAGGCGGGGTTCTGCTTGAGGTCCAGGCGCGGCGAGTCCACGTGGGCGCCCAGGATGTTAAAGCCCTGCTCGAGCGGGGCGGTTCCCAGGTTGACGAGCATCAGGTCCTTGCCGTGGTTGGCGGCGAACACCTTGTCGCCGGCCTTGAGCTCGCGGCCCTCGGCGATCACAGTCTCCAGGTCGACGTAGCCCGCCTCCTCGGCCATCTTGATGCCGGTCTTGACGCACAAGCGCTCGGTCTTGTTCTCGCTCAAAAACTGCTTATAGCCGCGGCAAAGCTCCTCGAGCTCCTCGATTTGCTGTGGCGTGTACTTTTTCCATGCGCAGGGACGCTCCATGACGCAGGCTCCTTTCGGATCGATCGTGCTGGTTGATGTACCGTGAGCCATCGTATCACGCGCGGGCCCGCGGCGGCGGGGAAGCTTGATGTGCTGTGGCTGTGGGGCGGGGAGCGTGTAAACTGGTGTGAGCAAGCCGTGCCCAGCCCAAAGCGAGGTATTCAATATGTCTGACAAGCGCCGTACCTTTGCCGTCATCGACGGCAACTCGCTCATGCACCGCGCCTTCCACGCCGTGCCGCCCACCATGAACGCGCCGGACGGTCGTCCCACCAACGCGATCTTTGGCTTTTTGAATATGTTCCTCAAGATGATTGACGCCTTTAATCCCGACGGCGTTGTCGTGGCGTTTGACAAGGGCAAGCCGCGCGTGCGCATGGAGATGCTGCCGCAGTACAAGGCTCAGCGCCCGCCCATGGACCCCGATCTGCACGCACAGTTTCCCATGATTAAGGAGCTGCTCGCCGCACTCAACGTGCCGATTTTGCAGTCCGAGGGCTGGGAAGGCGATGACATCTTGGGCACTATGGCGCGCCTGGGCGAGCAGGCCGGCTGTGATATGTTGCTGGTGACCGGTGATCGCGATATGTATCAGCTCGTGACCGAGCACGTTAACGTGGTCTCGACCCGCAAGGGCCTGTCCGACGTGGCGATCATGACGCCCGAGAGCGTGGACGATCTGTATCACGGCATCACGCCGGCGCTCGTGCCCGATTTTTATGGTCTGAAGGGCGACACGTCCGACAACATCCCCGGCGTGCCGGGCATCGGCCCCAAAAAGGCGAGCGCGCTCATTGCGCAGTACGGTAGCCTGGACGAGGTCATCGCACACGCCGACGAGGTCAAGGGCAAGATGGGAGAAAACCTGCGCGCGCACATCGATGATGCGCTGCTGAGCCGCAAGGTCGCAACCATCCGCACCGATGCACCCGTTGAGCTCGATTTTGAGGCGACGTCCTTCCCGGCGTTTTCCGCCGATGAGGTTTCCGCGGCACTGGGCACGCTCGGCATCACCGCCATGCAGAACCGTTTCTTGGCGCTGATCGGCGGCGAGGGTGGCGCTGCTGCCACTGTCGGCACGTTTGAGATGCCCGCCGTTTTGCGCGCAGCCGCCGGCGATACTGACGCGCTTGGTGCCGTTGCAGATGAGGTCTCCCGCGCGATTGATGTCGGCGAGTGGGTCGCCGCCGTGGTGGACGATGACAAGGAAGAGGGCGCGCTCTTTGGGCTGACGCGCACGCTGTGGTTGGCGACGTCCAAGGGCCTGTTTGCGCTCGAGGAGGGCGACAGCGGTGCGGCGGCTGAGGTTGAGGGCTTCAACTTCGCCCACGGCGTGATTGCCGGCGTGCTCGCGCGTCTGTTTATGGAAGGCCGTGTGGCGAGCCCGGATACGAAGGCGCTGCTGCATGAGCTTTCGCCCGTCGACTCTTCTGAGCCCGAGCTCATGGACCCGCTGTCCGCTGATTCCACGCGTATCTTCGATACCGTGGTCGCTGCCTATCTGCTGGATTCCGATCGCTCCGAGTTCGATGAGGCGTATCTGGCCGATACCTATCTGCAGATGGCGCTGCCTGCGGCGCGCGGCGCAGAGGGTGCCGGCGAGGACGCTCCTGCGCCTGCCGCCCGTACTGCGGCCTTGACGCTGGCGCTCGTGGCACCGTTGCGCGAGTGCATGGCCCGTGAGAATGCCGCCAACGTGTTCGATGGCATCGAGATGCCGCTCGTGCCGGTGCTTGCCAAGATGGAGCGCGCGGGCATGCTCGTGGACCCCGACCGCCTGCACAGTCTGTCCGAGGGCCTGGCGACCCAGATTTCCGAGGTTGAGCGCAGCATTCGCGACCTGGCTGGCGACGAGACCTTTAACATCGGCAGCCCCATGCAGCTCTCGCACGTGCTGTTTGATGTTATGGGGCTTCCGACCAAGGGCCTCAAAAAGACCAAGCGCGGCTACTATTCGACCAACGCCAAGGTGTTGAGCGACCTTGCCCGCGACCACGAGATCGTGCGCCTGATTTTGGACTGGCGCGAGAAGTCCAAGATTAAGTCGACCTATCTGGACACGCTGGGCCCGCTGCGCCGTGGTGACGGTCGCGTGCACACCACGTACAACCAGACCATTACCGCAACGGGACGTCTGTCCTCGAGCGACCCGAACCTGCAGAACATTCCGACGCGCTCTGAGCTGGGTCGTACCGTCAAGACGGCGTTCTCGGCGGGCGAGGGCAGCGTCTTTTTGGCGGTGGACTACTCGCAGATCGAGCTACGTCTACTCGCGCATCTCTCGGGTGACGAGCACCTGGTGCGCGCCTTTAACGAGGGCGAGGACTTCCACGCCGAGACGGCCGCGCGCGTGTTTGGCGTGCCGGTTTCCGAGGTAACGCCCGACCTGCGCAGCCGCGCCAAGGCCGTGAACTTTGGCATCGTGTACGGTCAGCAGGCCTACGGTCTGTCGCAGTCGCTGCACATCTCGATGGCCGAGGCGCGCGACATGATCGACCGCTACTACGAGGCCTACCCGGGTGTGCGTACGTTCCTCGACAATGTGGTGGCGCGAGCCAAGCAGACGGGCTATGCCGAGACCATGTATGGCCGCAGACGCCATATTCCCGAGCTCAAGGCCAAAAACCCACAGCTCCGCGGCTTTGGTGAGCGCACGGCCATGAACCACCCCATGCAGGGCACCGCCGCCGACATCATCAAGATCGCCATGGCCCGCGTAAGCCGCCGTTTGGAAGAAGAAGGCTTTGCCGCCCACATGATTCTGCAGGTACACGACGAACTGGACTTTGAGTGCCCCGTCGACGAAGTCGAGCGCCTCACCGCCATGGTCCGCGACGCCATGGAACACGTAGTAGACCTCCGCGTCCCCCTAATCGCCGAAGCCAGCACCGGCATAACCTGGGCCGACGCGAAATAGGAAAGCAACCACAGTTCCAAAGTAACCAAAAACAGAAGGACGCCCCTCATCAACAAGGAGCGTCCTTCGTTCAATTAAATTCAGCCAAAGTATCTAGGCGCCAAGACGCCATCCAGGCGGCAAGCAAGTCACCGCAGGACCTGGCCGGGCGAGGCGGGTAAGTTTTTCGTAGATTCCGCACGAGCCGGAAAGCACTTAATGTGCTTTCCGAGCGAGCCCAGGACCTGACCGAACGAAAAACTAACCCGCCTCGCCCGGCCAGGTCCGACGATCTGCGTTAACGAGCCGCCAAGATGGCGTCGATGAGCGTCAGTACGCCCCCGTCGTTGTTGCTCGGAATGCGCCACTTGGCGTGCGCGTTCATGTGCTCCTCGGCATTGTCCACGATAAAGCTGTGACCGACGCGCTCCAGCATGGGGATGTCGTTGTAGGTGTCGCCCACGGCGGCAGCATCGGCAATATCGATGCCCAACTGCTCGCACAGGTGCGCGACGCCGGCGCCCTTGTCGACGCCCAGGTTCATAAAGTCGATCCACTCGCGCCCGGCGTTGGTGACGTAGAGCTTGTCCGAGAACTCGGGGCTATAGGTCTCGCGGAAAGCGGGCTCGGCGTCGTAGCCGGGGAAGAAGATCGAAATCTTGTTGGACTCGAGATCAATGCCCTCAAAGCTGTCGACGTAGTTGATTGTGTTGTAGTAGACGCTGATCTCGTCGTGGTATTGATGGTCGCGGGCAAGTACGTAGAACTCGTCGAAGCAGCACAGGACGGGGACAGCGCGAGGATCCTCCGAGGCACGGCTCAAGACCTGCTGATACAGTTCCACGTCAATATTGCTCTTATAGATATAGCTACCGCGATAGATCACGCACGCTCCGTTATCGGGACAAAAAGCGAGGCGGTTCTTAATGCCCTCGAACATTTCCTCGAGCTTGGGGGCGGGACGTCCGCTGGCGGGGCAGAATACGATGCCCGCGTCGGCGAGCTTGTCCAGGCGCTCATCAAGACCCTGGGGCAGCACACGCTCGTCGGTCAGCAGCGTCTTGTCCATATCGACGGCGAGAATCTTAATGTTGCCGATGTTGGCGTCCGATTCGTAAGTTTGCATAAAAATGCGCCTTTCGTTTCGAGATTGTTTCAGACGTTATAACCATCAACTAGTAGTCGAGCGTATTTTCGCAGGAATGGTGCGTATTTGCACTGCAATTCACAAACTAATGAAAAAACTTTTCAGAAATTTGAATTTGTCGCTTGCGCAGCGTGCACTTTATCGTAATATAGCGACCATCGAAAACGGAGACGGAAAAACAACCGCTTACCGAGGAAAAGGTACCGTTTACGATATTAGAATTGCGCCCGGCGATAGGTGAAAGGAGAGGCAGATGCAGTTCGTAAAGATCATCACTACTGCAGACAATGCCATCCGACGCCAGCGCGCAATTTCCCGACGACGATAACAATCGTCTCTGTCCGCATGGGGCGCAATGCCCCAACAGAGTCATTTTGAGGTCGTTGGGTTTTAGCACGACATTGCTGCATGTTTCTAGGGCATGTATGTGCTGATTTTTGCTATTTAACCTGATATTGCACGGTATATGACCTTGAAATGACTTGCAACTGACCGATGTTCTAACTAGCTACCAAGGGCGAAAGGAAACAGCCATGAGCAAGGAAAAAGTCGTTCTCGCATATTCCGGTGGTCTTGATACATCCGTATGTGTCAAGTGGCTCCAGGACGAAAAGAATCTCGATGTCGTTTGTGTCTGCGGCAATGTGGGCCAGGAGGAGACCGGCCTGGACGCCAAGAAGCAGAAGGCCCTCGACCTGGGCGTTCTGGATTGCCAGGTGCTCGACCTGCGCGACGAGTTCTCCGATGAGTTCCTGACCAAAGCCATCGCAGCAAACTCCATGTACGAGAACAAGTACCCGCTGCTCTCCGCCCTGTCTCGCCCGCTGCTTGCCAAGAAGCTTGTTGAGGTCGCCCACGAGTTTGGCGCGACCTACGTCGCCCACGGCTGCACCGGCAAGGGTAACGACCAGGTCCGTTTTGAGGCCGCTGTCAAGGCCCTCGACCCCGAGCTCAAGGTTATCGCCCCGGTTCGCGAGTGGGACCTGAAGTGCCGTCCCGACGAGGTCGCCTATGCCCACGCCCACAACGTGCCGGTTCCCGAGGGTGCCAACGACAACCCCTACTCCATCGACGACAACCTGTGGGGTCGTGCCATTGAGTGCGGTCACCTGGAGGATCCCTGGAACGAGCCGCTCGACGACGCTTGGGTTATGACCAAGAATCCCGTGGACACGCCGGACACCCCGACCTACACCGAGATTGAGTTTGAGGCCGGCAAGCCCGTCGCCGTCGACGGCAAGAAGATGAAGCTCTCCGAGATCGTCATCGCCCTCAACAAGATCTCCGGCGACAATGGCTTTGGCCGCCTCGATCTGGTCGAGGATCGTCTGGTGGGCCTCAAGAGCCGTGAGTGCTATGAGGTTCCCGGAGCCCTGACGCTCATCACCGCCCACAAGGCGCTCGAGGACATCTGCGTCGAGGGCGACCTGCTCAAGACCAAGATCAAGCTCGAGCAGGATTGGGCCACCGCCGTGTACAACGGCCAGTGGTACAGCCCGCTCAAAAACGCGCTCGATGCCTTTATGGCCGATACCCAGAAGTTCGTGACCGGCACTGTCCGTCTGAAGTTCTTTAAGGGCAACTGCCATGTCGTCGGCCGCAAGAGCCCCTTCAGCCTCTACGACTACGGTCTGGCTACCTACGACCGCGACACCACGTTTGACGAGAAGGCCAGCGCCGGCTTTATCGAGATCGATACGCTGTCGCTCAAGACGTGGGCAAAGGTCCAGGGCCCCAGCTCTGCTGCCGCCCAGGCCTAGCGCCTCCTTCCCTTGGTATCCGCGCGGCCCATCCGCGTGATACATAACGGGCGCACGGGGTCCCTACCTTTCGTTATGCTTGCTGACACTTCTTAACATCGGTGGCCCCTACGTTCCGCCCGCATATATGATGCCGCGTCTGCGGCTGAGTCCGAGCCCCGCCGGGGTTGTCCGGCGGGGCTCCTTCTATCAATTTGGCGGCTCTGCGCCTATATATATGAGGAGTATCCATTATGTTCAATGCTATCGCGCATGCTTTACTTGCCCTCGCGCCCGAGTTCGATGCTGCAAGGGTCGAGGACGTCCCTATGAGCCTGAAGGCCTGGATCGATGGTTCGCAGGGCAACATCCGGAGGGAGACGTTGGGCGCCAAGTGCATGGCGCGTCACTTCTTTGCAAATTAGCTACATGGCTCCGCACACGGTGGGGAATGTGTAAAACTAGCGGTTGAAAAATCGCTTTAGCGATATGGCGCATTGCTTTGGGCGCTTGTTTTGGTATTTGGAGAAAGGGGACGGTTCCATGGCTCTTTGGGGCGGTCGTTTTGAGGCGGGCGTGGCCGAGGTCACGCAGGAGTTTGGCGCGTCGCTGCCGGTCGACAAACATCTCTATAAGCAGGATATCGCCGGCTCTAAGGCGCATGCCAAAATGCTGGCGGCCCAGGGCATCATCAGTGCCGAGGACGAGCAGGCGATTGCCAAGGGCCTGACCGGAATCGAACAGGATATCGATGCCGGCAACTTCACCTTCGACATCAACGACGAAGATATTCATATGTCCATCGAGAGCGAGCTGACGCGTCGCATCGGCGAGGCCGGTAAGCGCTTGCATACCGGACGTTCGCGCAACGACCAAGTGGCGACCGATACGCGCCTGGGCGTCAAGGCGCTGGCCAAGGAGCTCATGGAGGCCAATCTTGAGCTGCGCCATGTGCTGGTGGATGCGGCCAAGAAGTACGACAAGGTGATTCTGCCGGGCTACACGCACATGCAGCACGCTCAGCCCGTGCTGCTGTCGCATCATCTGCTGGCGTATTCTTGGATGTTCGCGCGCGACTTTACGCGCCTGAAGGCCGCCTTTGATGCCGCCGACAACTGCCCGCTGGGTGCTGCCGCGCTTGCCGGTACGAGCTATCCGCTCGATCGTCAGATGACGGCTGCCGAGCTTGGCTTTGCGGGCGTGATTCCCAACTCGCTCGATGCGGTTTCCGACCGCGATTTCCTGCTCGATCTGCATTACGCCGGCTCCGTCATGGCCATGCACCTGTCGCGTCTTTCCGAGGAGATCGTGCTGTGGTCGAGCTCCGAATTTGGCTTTATCACGCTTTCCGACTCGTACTCCACCGGCTCGTCCATCATGCCGCAGAAGAAGAATCCCGACTTTGCCGAGCTTATCCGCGGCAAGAGCGGCCGTGTGTATGGCAACCTGGTGCAGCTGCTCGTGACCATGAAGGGCCTGCCGCTTGCTTATAACAAGGACTTGCAGGAGGACAAGGAGGGCGCGCTCGATACCGCCCATACGCTCATGCAGTGCCTGTCGGTTATGGCCGGTATGATTTCGACTTGGACCGTCAACGAGGATGCCATGGCGTGCGAGTGCGGCGTGGGGCACCTTGCCGCCACCGATGTTGCCGATTACCTGGCTAAGCGTGGTCTGCCGTTCCGCGAGGCACATGCCGTGGTGGGCCATCTGGTCCTGATGTGTGAGAAGCGTAGCTGCAATCTTGAGGACCTGCCATTTGAGGTGTTCCAGGAGGCAAGCCCGCTCTTTGAACGCGATATTACCGAGGCGCTCGACATCCCCTCAATTGTCGCCGCGCGTACGACCGAGGGCGGTACCGCCCCTGCCGCCGTTGCCGTGCAGCTGCAGCGTGCCGAGGCACAGCTCGTGGCCGACGAGGGCGTGTTTGGATCGCTGACCAAGGTCGTCGAGATGGGCCACGGGATAAAGTAAGGGTTTGGCCGAAGCCGTTTTTGCCATTTATTGAGGAATCGTTTTTTGCTTTACGGGCGTCTGCTGATGTGGGCGTCCGTATTTTGTTGCTATGGGGGAGGGGCTTGTCGAGAACTTCTGTAGGACCTTTGGGCAGGTTGTGAAGGGGGTACGTTCGCGGGCGGCAACCGACCGTCTGCTCTGCTCGATGCGGTTGATGGGCAGTCGGATGGTACTCTAATCGAGCTTCGAAACAGAAGTGACACATATGGAGCGCTTTAATAAATTGTAGCGTTTCAAGAAACAGCTTTTTGTTTAACTGCAGCTAAAACTCTGTTACGATGCAGTCCAGGCGGGTGCCGGAATGGGACTTGGGCACGCGCGAACCTACTTGAAAGGCTACCTTATGGCTATCGAGAAGACCTTCATCATGATTAAGCCCGACGCGGTGCGCGATCGCAAAATCGGCGAGATTGTTGCTCGCATTGAGCGCAGCGGCCTTGTCATCGAGCGCATGGAGATGACCACGCTCGAGCGCGCTACCGTCGAGGAGCACTACGCCCATCTGGCCGACAAGCCCTTCTTTGGCGGTCTCTGTGACTTTATGACGAGCGGTCCGGTCGTCAAGATGGTCGTTTCCGGTCTCTCCGCTGTTGCTAAGATGCGCACCCTCATGGGCGCTACTAATCCGCTTGACGCTGCTCCTGGTACCATCCGCGGCGACTTTGCCGTCGATGTCAACGCCAACGTGATCCACGGCTCCGACTGTCTGGAGAACGCCGAGATCGAGATCAAGCGCTTCTTTGGCTAAACCAGCTTTGACTCCTTAAAGCTGTTAGCGTGTGGCTTGGGCGCCGCGGAACTCCATCCGCGGCGCCCTTTTATTCCAAAATCTATGAAGGGGCCCGCTCGGTCATGAGTTCCGAGCGGGCCCCTGCTGTTAGCTTGTGGCACTGAGTGGTTTAGGCCTCGTCGACGACCTTGAGGCCGCGCGTGTGGTCGATCTCGTTGAGGAGGTTAACGCGACGCTCGTGACGACCGCCCTCAAACTCGGCGTCGAGCCACTCGTCGACAATCATCTTGGCGAGCTCGGAGCCAACGACTCGGGCGCCAAAGGCGAGCACGTTGGTATTGTTGTGCATGCGAGAGAGCTTGGCGCTGAAGGGCTCGGAGCACACGACGGCGCGTACGCCCTCGACCTTGTTGGCAGCCAGACTAATCCCGACGCCGGTGCCGCAGATGAGGATGCCCAGGTCGACGTCGCCGTTGGCAACGGCCTTACCCACCTTGTAGCCGGCGATGGGGTAGTCAAAGCTCTCGGAGGTGTCGGTGCCAAAGTTCACGACCTCGCAGCCGCGCTCCTTCAGGTGCTCGGAAATGATGTTCTTGAGCTCGACGGCGGCGTGGTCGTTACCGATACCGATCTTCATGGATGGTTCCTCTCTGGTCTGTGCGGCGCAAATGCTAAAGGTGTTTACCGCGTTCGACTGCATGATAGCGCGACTTTTGCGTAAACGCTCGAGCGTTTTTTGGTCAAACGCTTTAGCATGCAACAAGATCGGCTTCTCATGAATAATGCCACCAATTTGTGCTCGAGCGCCGTCCGCCGGAACCATGGTTGCGGTTTTTGATGCATTGTTATCAAATAAAGGAACTAACCATTCTTGAGAGCCCAGCCCGTTATGCAAGCAGGAGATACCTATGCCTACCGATTCCATCCGTGATGCCGCGTTTTGCGATGTTTTGAACCGCGAGCTTGTCTGCGCGCTCGGCTGTACCGAGCCCATTGCCGTTGCCTATGCAGCGGCGCTGGCGAGTCAGACGCTCGGTTGCGAACCCGATCATATGGATGTTGCATGTTCGGGCAACATTATCAAGAACGTTAAGAGCGTGACCGTGCCCAACTCGGGCGGTATGCACGGTATTGAAGCCGCGGCCGTGCTGGGTGCCGTGGGCGGCGACGCTAAGAGCGCGCTCGAGGTGCTCGAGAGCGTTGACGATGAAGACCGTGCTCGCGTGGCCGAGCTCCTCGCCGACGCCGACTACTGCGATGTGTCGCTTGTTGAGGGTGTGCCCAACCTCTACATCAAGGTGACTGCGACGGCCGGGGGCCATACCGCGGTCGTCGAGATTACCGACCACCACACCAATGTCACGTGCCATACCCTCGACGGTATTCCGGTGTGCGGCAAGTCGGCGGGCGAATGTGCCGCCTGCGCCGAGCGCGTCGTGGCCGAGCGGGCGGCAGATAACGCCGATACGCCCATGTCGATTGAGACCATCATCGACTTTATCGAGGACGGTGACATCGAGGACGCCCGCGCTGCCGTTGAGCGTCAGATTGAGCTGAATGGCGCAATCAGTGCCGAGGGCCTTGCGCACGCTTGGGGCGCCGAGGTGGGTCGTACGCTGCTGGGTGCTCGTGCCGATGACGTCGCCTGCCGTGCCCGTGCCCGTGCGGCCGCCGGATCCGACGCTCGCATGAACGGCTGCGCGCTGCCGGTCGCCATTGTGTGCGGCTCGGGCAATCAGGGAATTACCTGCGCATTGCCCGTCATGGAGTATGCCGAGTACCTGCGTTGCGACCACGAGCGCCTGGTGCGCGCCGTGATGCTGTCCGATCTTATCGCCGTGCATATCAAGAGCTATATTGGTGCGCTTTCGGCGTTTTGCGGTGCTATTTGCGCCGCGTGCGGCGCCGGCGCTGCGATTACCTGGCTGTGCGGTGGCACGCGCGAGCAGATTGGCGCGACGGTCTCGAATACGCTCGGTAACGTGGGCGGCATCGTGTGCGACGGCGCCAAGGCGAGCTGTGCCGCCAAGATCTCGGCTGCCGTCGATGCGGCGATTCTGGGCCATGATATGGCCATGCAGGGTCGTGGCTTCCGCGCCGGCGAGGGCCTGATCCAGGATACCGTTGAGCAGACAATCGCCAGCATGGGCTACGTGGGCCGTGTGGGTATGAAAGATACTGACGTCGAGATCCTCAACATCATGATCGGCAAAACCCAGGTCTGTTAAGACAGTTCGTCGGCTATTTGGTGCTCGTAGAAGGCTTCGATTACGGCGTTAAAGTCGCGGGCGAAGTCTTCCATGGTTCCGCGCCAGGTGGCTCGGCCGGGTTTTCCCTGGCCAACATAGGCAGTTTGAATGCCGCAGGCGGGACTGGGGAAGTCGCGTTTGGGGTCGTTGCCCACCATAAGGACCTCGTGCGGCTCGAGCCCCATCACCTGAAGCTGTTCAAGATAGTAGGTGGCATCGGGCTTGCAGCGGGTGGTGTTTCCCATGTGCGTGACGAGCTCAAAGGGGGCGTCGGCCAGGTCGCCCCAACCCATGCGGCACTCGATGGCCCCCTGCGGAAAGCTGGGGTTGGTAAAGAGCGCGCAGCGTAGTCCTGCGTCCTGTACGGCCTGAAGCGCGGCGTGTGCGCCCGGCATGGCGTGGGCGTTGATGACATCGTCGTTCTTGTACGGAAGAACTTCGCGGTCGTAGTAGGTAAACGCCTCGTAGATGAGGGGATCGGAGAGGCAGATGCCGCATCGGCGCTCGACCTCTTCTTGGTAAAACTCAAGATTGGTGCGGTTGTCCGTGCCGCTGCGGCGATTGGCGTTGAGGTCGACCAGGATGGTGCCGAGGCGTGCCATCGTGCCACCGCGGCTGCGGCGCCCGATATCCGCGAGCATCGAAGAGACATCCTTAAAATAGCGAAGGATGAACGCGTTGAGGTTGATGCTGAGAAGCGTCTCGTCCATATCGAAAACGACTGCTTTGAGCACGCGGGCACCTTTCTCGAAAAATCGATCTAGAATCGTTGGCTCCGGATACTTTACCCCAAAGCCGAATGCCTGGCTGGTTATCGTCAAGTTGCGGAGACGTGTGTTCATAAGATTACGAAAAAGTCTCCATACGAGTAAAAAATCGCAGTTCACGCTTGAAATCGAAATGATTTCCCCGTAACCTATACGAACGTGATTGCATAAGCGTCACATTAGTATCTGTCGGCTCCCGAGTGTTCCTAAACGTTGTGTGCCTGTCGCACCCTTCTGTAGGTCCTAGCAATCGGGGCCCCGTAGTTCGAAAGGGGTCCACCTTTGAGTGAGATTCAGAACTCGTCCATTTTCTCTCTTGACGATGTCAACGAGGAGGAGATGAACAACCTCATCGACGGTACGATTACCGACTTTGATGAGGGCGATCTCGTTAACGGCACTGTCGTTAAGATCGAGCATGACGAGGTGCTCGTTGACATCGGATTCAAGTCCGAGGGCGTTATCCCGGTCCGCGAGCTGTCCATCCGCAAGGACGCTAACCCTGCAGACATCGTTGCACTCGGTGATCCCATCGAGGCTCTGGTTCTCCAGAAGGAGGACAAGGACGGTCGTCTGGTCCTGTCCAAGAAGCGTGCCGAGTACGAGCGTGCTTGGAACCGCATTGAGGAGAAGTTCAACTCCGGCGAGAACGTCGAGGGCGAGGTTATCGAGGTTGTCAAGGGCGGCCTGATCCTCGACATCGGCCTGCGTGGCTTCCTGCCCGCTTCCCTCGTCGACCTCCGTCGCGTCAAGGACCTCACCTCTTACATGGGCACCCGCATCGAGGCCCGCGTCATCGAGATGGATCGCAACCGCAACAACGTCGTCCTCTCCCGTCGCGTTGTGCTCGAGGAGTCCCGTAAGGCCGAGCGCTCCGAGATCCTGTCCAAGCTCAAGTCTGGCATGCGTCTCCAGGGCACCGTTTCCTCCATCGTCGACTTCGGCGCCTTCGTCGACCTCGGCGGTATCGACGGCCTCATCCACATCTCCGAGCTCTCCTGGAACCACGTCAACCATCCTTCCGAGGTTGTCAAGGTCGGCCAGGAGGTCGAGGTCGAGGTTCTCGACGTCGATCTCAACCGCGAGCGCATCTCCCTGGGTCTCAAGCAGACCACCGAGGATCCGTGGCGCGCACTGGTCAAGAAGTACCCCGTCGGCGCTATCGTCGAGGGCACTGTGACCAAGCTTGTCCCGTTCGGCGCTTTCGTCGACCTGGGCGAGGGCATCGAGGGTCTGGTGCACATCTCCGAGATGGCCAACAAGCACGTCGATCAGCCTTCTCAGGTCACCCACGTGGGCGACAAGGTTCAGGTCAAGGTCATGGAGATCGACCTCGACCGTCGTCGTATCTCCCTGTCCATGAAGTCCGCTGCTGAGACTCTGGGCGTCGAGATCGAGGTTACCCCGCTGCCTTCCGAGAAGAAGGACGAGGAGACCGACGCCGAGTAAATCGGTTTGACGATCACTTGTTTTAAGGGACCCGTCCGCAATGGATGGGTCCCTTTTTGCATTTGCTGCTGAGGCGCGCGATGCTGCCCGTGCGCAATGCTGCCCGGGTTGTCTGTTTGCTATTGGGTTGTCGATGCATGAAAAATGCCGACATCCCGCCTCGGGGAGGAGGCGGGAACGCACCGAGTAGACGGAGGGGTGCGGAGCGCGGTCGCGTCTCGACTGACGACGTTGCCCATCGACAGGACCATTGTAGCGCATGGGCGGTTCTTGGTTTATCGTGCGAGCGCTTGTGTTGTGCCGTTGCCTGCGGCAACGGTGTGCTACACTCTTGCACTGCTGAGTGGGCCAGACGGTCGCGCGACGTGCTGCTTGCAGCACGCGTGAGGAAAGTCCGGGCTCCAGAGGGCGGGATGCCGGCTAACGGCCGGGCGGAGTGATCCGACGGAAAGCGCCGCAGAAAAGAAGACTCCCACCTGCGCCGCAAGGCGTAAAGGGAAAAGCTGAAACGGTGGTGTAAGAGACCACCAGCGTCGTGGCAACACGGCGGCTTGGCAAGCCCCATCCGGAGCAAGCGCGAATAGGAACGCTATGGGCCGGCCCGGTCCGCGTTCGGGTAGCGTGCGTGGAACTGCACGGTAACGTGCAGACAAGATAAATGACCGTTCACGACAGAACCCGGCTTATAGGCCCACTTGGCATTTTTGTTACCCTGACAATCGGTGCGGGCTTTGCCGTATTATTGAGGCTGTTTGTTGCTTTGCTTGTTGTTGAGGGGCTTTGTTGGACAGCTATTTTACTCTGCAATCGAATATTGAGGCTTCGGGCGAGTTTGTGGACCGCAAGAGTCGGTTTATTGCCCAGCTGGTCCATATTGAGTCCGAGGATGAGGCGAATGCCTTTATCGAGATGGTTCGCAAGCGTCATTACGACGCTCGGCATAATGTTCCCGCGTGGATTTTGGTCGATGGACGCGAGCGCCAGAGCGATGACGGTGAGCCGAGCCGCACGAGCGGTATGCCGACGCTCGAGGTGTTGCGCGGCGCAGAGCTCAAAAATGTTTGCTGCGTGGTAACGCGCTATTTTGGTGGCACGCTGCTTGGGCCTGGTGGCTTGGTGCGCGCCTATACCGCGGCGACGCAGGCGGCGGTGGCCGCGGCTCAGGAGGCCGGTCAGATCGTCGAGATGACGAGCGTCGTGCCTGTTGACGTGCGTGTGGCCTATCCGCAGTATGAGCAGGTGCTTCGTTTGGCGCAGGATTCGGGTGCCAAGGTTTCGGATACCGATTACGCGGATGCCGTGACGATTCATTTAGTGTTTAAAGCGGGGGAGCAGGAGCCGTTTTGCGCTAAGATGCGCGAGCTTATGGCGGGGCGCGAGGAGATTGAGGTCAGCGCTCCCGTATTTGCCGAGTTCTAACGGCGACGGCCGGCGTGCTTTTGGATGGATCCCAAGCGCGCCGGCCGTCGTTTTATGTTGCTGCCGTTTACTCGGCGAGCTGCTTTAGAACATCGCAGGCGATCTCGATGGCATCGTCGATGCAGCCGGGGCAGCTGCGGAGCGGACCCTTATCCGATCCGATGCCCTTGAGCGTGCCGCAGACGGTCGTCGTGTTCTTCTCGCCAAAACGCTTGGCGATTTCGCGCGACAGCTTGTAGGTCTGGCCCTTGGTCTTGGGGCTATCCATGCCGTCGCTCATCACAAAACCCATAATGGCCACAGCGCCCGAGATAGCGCCGCAGGTTTCGGTCATGCCGCCCATGCCGGCGCCAAAGCCCTCGGTGAGGGTAAACGCGGTCTCGGGGTCGAGTCCGACAGCAGGCGCAAGTGTGCAAGCAACGGCCTGTGCGCAGTTAAAGCCGCGGGCGTGGTATTCGGCAGCTTGAGCCTGGCAGGCGGTGATGTCGAGCTGGGTGGTGTCGATTTGCTTCATCGTTGTCTCCTTGGTCACGGTGTACCCGCCTATGGTACCCTTGCCGGCGCATTCGCTTATCGAGACCGCAGTGCATATCTCATTGTTTTTCGCCATCGAACACTTTCTTAAGATTTGGGACAAATAAACCTGATTAATTTGTCCCATAACCTACCTTGGGGATGGGTTGAGAGGGGTGCAGGGTAGCGGTATCGTGAACCGAATAAAACGTAACCCAGGCAAGGGAGCTAGATATGAGCGAGCAGACCATCGGTACTACATGTGTTCAGGGCGGCTATCACCCGGGAGATGCCGAGCCGCGCCAGGTGCCCATCTACCAGTCCACCACGTGGAAGTACGACACGTCGGAGCATATGGGCAAGCTGTTTGACCTAGAGGAGTCGGGCTACTTCTACAGCCGTCTGCAGAACCCCACGTGCGATCTGGTTGCCGCCAAGATCTGCGAGATGGAGGGCGGTACCGCTGCGATGCTCACGAGCTCGGGCATGGCTGCGAACTTCCTTGCGATCTTTAACGTTGCCGGCGCCGGCGATCGCGTGGTCGCGAGCTCTGCCATCTACGGCGGTACCTACAACCTGCTCGCCCATACCATGGAGCGCATGGGTCTGACCTGCACGTTCGTTGCCCCCGACTGCACCGATGAAGAGCTCGAGGCGGCATTTGAACCCAATACCAAGCTCGTCTTTGGCGAGACGATTGCCAACCCCGCCCTTGCCGTGCTCGATATTGAGCGCTTTGCCAAGGCCGCGCATGACCACGGCGTGCCGCTGATGGTCGACAACACCTTCCCGACGCCCGTGATGTGCCGTCCCTTTGAGTGGGGCGCCGACATCGTTACGCACTCCACCACCAAGTACATGGATGGACATGCTGCCTACCTGGGCGGCGTGATCGTCGACCACGGTCAGTTTGACTGGATGGCCCATGCGGACAAGTTCCCGGGTCTCACCACGCCCGACGAGAGCTACCACGGTGTGACGTATGCCGAGAAGTTCGGTCGCGAGGGCGCCTTCATTACCAAGGCTACCGCGCAGCTCATGCGCGATCTTGGTCCCATGCAGAACCCGCAGGCGGCGTTCTTCTTGAACAGCTCGCTCGAGAGCCTGCATGTGCGCATGCCGCGTCATTGCGAGAACGGCCTGGCCGTTGCCAAGTTCCTGCAGAGCCATCCTAAGGTGCGATTCGTGAGCTATCCGGGCCTGGAGGGCGACAAATACTATGACCTGGCTCAGAAGTACATGCCCAACGGTACCTGCGGCGTTGTGAGCTTTGGCTTTAACGGTGGTCGCGCGGCAGCCGAGACCTTTATGAAGAGCCTCAAGCTCGCCCAGATCGCCACGCACGTGGCCGACGCCCGCACTTGCTGCCTGCATCCCGCTAACGCCACGCACCGCCAGATGAACGATGAGGAGCTCATCGCCTGCGGTATCTCCGCCGACATGGTGCGCCTGTCGTGCGGCCTCGAGGACACGGCCGATCTGATTGCCGACCTTGAGCAGGCGCTCGAGCAGTGCTAGGCTAGCGTGCGTGCTAGGCGTGGGACGGCTTTTCGGCTGACGACGTCCTCATAGTTCCGATTCCGTAGGCGGGACCCCGATCGTGTCCGTTTGTAGGCGATTGGGGTCCCGTTTTTGCGTTGCACGATAGAAAGGATATACATGGAGAAAACTGCCGAGCAGCTGCGCCGCGAACACATTGCCCTAGAGGGCGACACCCACGGTAAGAATAAATGGGCGATTCTGTTCACCGTGCTCGTCATGACCTTTATGGCGTGTCTGGATGCGAGCATCGTGACGGTGGCGCTCCCAGTGATGCAAAAGGAGCTGGGGGTGGGTCTCGACCGCATTCAGCTCGTGAGCTCGGTGTATCTGCTCGCGACGTGCGTCGCCATGCTGCCGTTTGGCCGCTTGGGCGATGTGCGCGGCAAGGTGAATGTGTTCCAGCTTGGTGTAATCGTCTTTACGGGTGGCTCGTTGCTTTGCGGGCTTTCGGCTTCGCTCGAGGTGCTTATCTTGGCGCGTTTCGTGCAGGGCATTGGCTGTGCCGCCGCGATGGCCAACAATATGGGCATCATCACCGAGTCGTTTCCGGCGCGTGAGCGCGGCCGTGCCATGGGCATTCTGGCGACCTTTGTGGCTCTTGGCATGATGTGCGGCCCCGTGCTCGGCGGCGTGCTGGTGGCGAGCTTTCCCTGGGAGAGCATCTTCCTTATCAATCTGCCCATTGGCGTAATCTCGTTTATCGTGGGACTCTATACGCTGCCGCATGTGAAGCCGGAGGCTGGCGAACGCCCTATGCCGTTGACAGAGGCGGCGCGTCGCTGCTTTGCGAGCTCGGCTTTCACGATTAACCTGGCTTGCATGCTTATCGTGTTCGTGGGTATCGGTGCCTCCGAGTTTGTGCTGCCGTTCTACTTTCAGGATGCCCACGGCTTTAGCTCCGATATCTCCGGCCTGTTGTTTTTGGCGATGCCGGTCGTGAATGCCTTTGTGGGCCCGCTTTCGGGCTCGGTGTCCGACCGTGTTGGTTGTGAAGCGCCCACGGCCGTTGGCCTGGGCGTGTACGTGTGCGGTCTCTTTGCGGTGAGCACGCTTGACGAGCACTCTTCCATCTTGATGATCGTGTGCTGCGTCGCGTTTATGTCGTGCGGCACGTCGATCTTCCAGAGTCCCAATAATTCGCTGTATATGGGTTCGGCTCCGCGTGAGGCGCTTGGCTTTGCGGGCAGCTTGAGCAGCTTGGCGCGCTATGCGGGCATAGCGCTGGGTATTAATGCGGCGTCGCGCATCCTGTATGGACAGACGAGCGCGGCGATGGGCAAGACGGTCACGAGCTATGTGGCGGGTCGTCCGGACGTGTTCCTCTTTGGCTTCCGTTTGGTATTCTACGTGCTGATGGCCGTTGCTACCGTGGGCTTTGCGCTCACATTGGTACGTTTGGTGAGGACGCGCACCCGGCATTAGCGTGTTGGGAGGCTGTCTGCCACGAATCGGGCCTGTCTACTGGTCTTGCAGCTTTATGGTGCGATACGGCTTGTGGGGCGGTCGGGGGTCGGTCCGTGGTAGACTATCGAACAACGTTTATTAATCGCGCGGTATCGTTGCCGCGAGAAGGGGTTGCGCCATGCAGGAGCTTGAGGATCGTATTCGCCATGACGGCATCGTAAAGGCCGGTAACGTCCTTAAGGTTGATGCCTTCCTCAACCACCAATGCGACGTTGAGCTGTTCGACCACATGGGCGCCGAGTGGGCCCGTCTGTTCGAGGGTGTCGAGATCAACAAGATCCTGACGATCGAGGCTTCGGGCATTGGCATGGCTTGCATTGCAGCCCAGCATTTTGGCGGCGTGCCGGTGGTCTTTGCCAAGAAGGCCCAGTCCATCAACCTTGACGGCGAGCAGTATGCCACGACCATCTACTCCTTTACCAAGCAGAAGGAGTACCCGGTCATCGTCGGCAAGCGCTTCCTGTCCGAGGGCGACAAGGTCCTGATCATCGACGACTTTTTGGCCAACGGCTGCGCGCTCGAGGGCCTTATCAAGATCTGCGAGGCTGCGGGTGCCGAGGTGTCCGGTATTGGCATTGCGGTGGAGAAGGGCTTCCAGGGCGGTGGCGATAAGCTCCGCGAGCGCGGCTTCCGCGTTGAGAGCCTAGCCCGCATCGCCGATATGGACTGCGATACCGGCGAGATCACCTTCGCCTAAGCGCGCAACACAAGCGATTGGTATGCGATGTGACAAAGGGACTTTCCCTTTGTCACATTTTTTATGAGGGGAGGTGTTGATATGGATGAGAACAAGATGGGATGGCGCGAGTATGCGCGCTATGCCGAGATGTCGGTCGAGGAGTTGGCGCGCGATTGCGAGGTGCAGGTGTTTCGCGCGACAGGTCCGGGCGGACAGGGCGTGAACACGACGGACTCGGCGGTACGCATGAAACATATCCCTTCGGGGATTACCGTGACAGCGCGCGAGAGCCGCAGTCAGTTCCAAAACCGTAGCAGCTGCCTGCGTAAGCTGCGCGCTGAGCTTGAGCGTCGCGGGCGTCCACCGCGCCGACGCGTAAAGACCAAGGTGCCTCAGCGCTCACGCCAGCGCAGGCTCAATGATAAGCACTTCAACGCCATTAAAAAGGCTAACCGTCGCAAACCGGGCAGCGACGAATAGCTTCCTCATAAGTTGCGGTGAAATAGGGACTGTTTTGCGTTTTAGCTGCATAAACAGTCCCTATTTCACCGCAACTTAAGGTGGCTAGCGGGTGGGGTGCCAGACATCGAGGGCGCCGCCAAGGACGTCGACCTCGATGCGCGAGGCGACGATGGGCTCGCCGTCGGCCTGGATGGGGTAGTCGGGCTCCTCAAAGGTGAGCTCAACATGGCGGCAGCGGCGCATGCGAACCGGCGGCAACTTGGTATGGTGGCCGTCCTTGGCCGAAAGGAACATGGGCAAGGCGACCGCGCGAGGGACAGGGCCGCATGCGTAGCAGACGTCGAGCATGCCGTCGCAGGGGTCGGCATCGGGGCAGATGCGATAGCCCGAGCCATACGTGGGGCCCAGCTGAATCGCCATGATGATCGCCCTCACGCGCTCGGCTGGTGCGCCATCAAAACTGATGGTCATGGGGTAGTTGCGGTAGCGCAGGCCAAACTGCTCAAGTCCCGATAGGGTGTAGAGTGGAGCGCCAGTGAGGCCCGTCTTTTTGCGCAGCTCGGTGGTGCCAAGGCCGATGGCGGCATCGATGCCGACCGAAAGCGTCTGGTCGTAGTACTCAACGATCGCCTCGCCGTTGCCGCTCGCAGGGCTCCACGAGCGAATGCGCCCGATGTCCTGACGCTGCAGCTCGCAGGTGAGCAGCGCGCCAAAGTCCTTGCCGGAGAAATCGTCGATGCCGAGCGTCTGGGCAAAATCGTTGCCGGAGCCCACGGGCAGGACGGCAAGGGCGGGCCGGACCGCCTCTTCTTGCGCCATCAAGCCGTTGACGACCTCGTGGATCACGCCGTCGCCGCCGAGTGCGATAACCGTGCGGTATCCTTGGGCCCGTGTGGCAAGTTCCTTGGCGTGTCCCATGCGCTCGGTCAGCACCAGGTCAAACTGGGATGCGCGTGCAGTCATGTCCAAAAAGCGCTGCAGGCGCTCGGCAACTTCGCGTGCCGCACCCGACTGGGCGGCTGGGTTGGCGATGATGAGCGTGCGACCAAAATCAGTTGCGTGCATGGCTCGACTCCCGGCGTGTGGCATGACGGTGCGGTCGCGCTCAGGTCGAATTGCCCCCGATTGTGGCTGCACGGCGAATACTTACGTCTACTCTATCAGGTTGTTGTGGCGCTCGATAGCATCCGCCACCGTGCCGCCCTCGTCCACAATAAGCGAACGGCGCTTGGGTGAGATGATGCGCTGGGCGGGGTACACGCCGCGGTGTCCGCCGGCGAGATAGCTGATAAAGGCCACGATGATAAAGAACCCGGCGGCCGTGCCGTGGAACAGGTCGATGGCCATCATGCAGGTGGTGATGGGTACGTTGAGGCCGGCGCAGAACACGCCGAGCATGCCGAGAGCCGCCAGAAAACTGGGGTCGAGCCCGGTAAGGCAACCGATCCAGCCACCGAGTGCCGCACCGATGCCAAACAGGGGCGTGACCTCACCGCCTTGGAAGCCCGCGCCCAGAGTAAGCGCTGTGACGACCAACTTGATGGCTGCGTCCGCCAGGGTGGTGTTGCCTGCAAATCCGGCGCCGGAAAGCCACGTGGAAAGGCCAGCGTAGTCCCAGGCGTCGAGGAGGGCATAGGCGGCCAAAACCACGAGTGCGCCTATGAGTGCGCGAATAAGGTAATTGGTGATAAAGCGACCGTACAGGCTCTTGACGGTTCGAACCGACCACGCAAAGAGGCGTGCCGTCAGACCGAAGATGATGGCGCTGATAACAACGATGACGACCGTTGTGGGCGTCATAGCGGGAACGCTGGCGATGACATTCACTTCGTACTCGGTACCCAGGGCGAGTGATGTAAAGTAGCCGGTAAACGACGCGACCAGGCAATAGATGCCCGCGGTGTAGTCGATCTTGCCGATAAAGCACATCTCCATGCCAAAGAAAGCTCCGGCAAGGGGCGAGCCGAATACGGCGCCAAAGGCCGACGAGATTCCGGCGAGCATGAGGTCGTGGTGGTCATGCTTTTTGAGGTGGGCGAGGCTCGAGATGTTGCTGGCGATGGTGCCGCCAATCTGCACCGCGGCTCCCTCGCGACCGGCCGATCCGCCCGTGAGGTGCGTGAGCGTGGAGCAGACGAAGGTGAGGACGGCCATGCGCATATGGATGAGGCGTGTGCCCAGAGCGGAGTCGATGACCAGGTTGTTTCCGCGTTTGGCGGCAAGACCGTGGTTTTTGTACACCCATGCGGTGGCAACGCCCACAACGGGAAGTAGTGCGTAAATCCATGCATGGTGCTCGCGATAGTCGGTCGCGATATTCAGCGAGGCCAAAAACGCCCAAGCGGCAACGCCCATGGCAAGCGAGACGATGACGACGAGTACGAGCAACTTGGCGCTCGCGAGTAGGTTGCGGGCGTTGCGGCGCGTGTCGGCGGCCAAGAGCTGCTCGGAACGGGTGAGCTGATGCCTGCCGGCCATGATGACGTCGTTCAGGGAGAAAAAACCGCCATCGTCGAGCGGCTGGGAATGATCCTGCGCTTCGTTTGCGCTTTCGGGTTTGTCGTTATGAGCCATACGTTCCTCTTTTAGGTTGCAACTCAAGCATTATAAAACGCGGTAAACGTGACGAGCCGGTGGGTTGGTTTCCATTCTGTTTCGCGGCTTGCGGCCGACAGGTGTATTTGCGGGTACAGGCCAAGTCGCGGTCGCGCGTCGGGGGATTATACTGAGACAAGCATAAAGAATCGGCGTCCCTGTTGTGCGCCGTGGCATTAAGAGGTGCATATGGCAGAGAAACTCATTCCGCTGGAGGACGCGCAGTCGATTGTTCTGTCGCACGTTGCTCCGACCGATCTCGTCGAGATTCCCGTGTGGCAGGCCGCCGGTCTTCCCTTGGCCGAGGACGCGGTGGCCGATATCGACATCTCGCCGTTTGCCAACAGCGCTATGGACGGATATGCCGTGCGCTCTGCGGACTTGGCGCAGGCGTCTGGCGAGGCGCCGGTGACGCTCGACGTTATCGGACACGAGGCCGCGGGCCATGTGTTTGAGGGCACAATCGGCACGGGCGAGACAGTCCGCATCATGACGGGCGCGCCGGTGCCCGAGGGTGCGGATGCCGTGGTGAAATACGAGATCGTTGAGGTGCTTGACGGTGACGGCAACGAGGGCTCGCACGTGAGCTTCTCGGCGCCGGCCAAGGTGGGGGAGAACGTTCGCTCTGCCGCCGAGGAGGCCCATGCCGGCGACATCGTGATGCACGCCGGCGAGGTTGTGGCCCCGGCCGGCGCGGGTCTGCTGGCAAGCGCCGGATACGCGAGCGTGAAGGTGCACGCTGCCCCGCGCGTGGGCATCATCTCGCTGGGCACGGAACTGGTCGCACCGAGTAACGTGCCGGCGCGCGGGCAGATTCGCGACTCCAACTCCTCGGCGTTAAGGGCCGAGGCGCTCGATGCCGGCGCCGAGCCCGTGTTCTACGGCATTGCGCCCGATGATGAGCAGGCGATTGCTGAGCTGGTACATCGTGCCGTGCAGGAGTGCGATTTTGTCATTACGAGCGGCGGCGCCTCGGCGGGCGACTACGACTACGTGACGGCGCTCGTCCGGCGCGAGGGCGAGGTGCTGTTTGACCGCATCTCGATGCGTCCGGGCAAGGCCATCACGTTTGGCTTGCTCGGGGGTAAGCCCTACCTGGGGCTTTCAGGCAATCCGGTCGCGGCGTATGTGGGCTTTGAGATGCTCGCCCGTCCGGCGATCCGCAAGATGCGCGGCTTTGCCGAGGGTGCGTGTCCCGTGCAGCAGGCGACGCTCACGCACGGCGTGAAAAAGCGACAGCCCCGCCGCTTCTTCGATCGCGCCACGGTTTTGCGCGACTCCGAGACCGGTGAGCTGTTGGTGACCGAGGCCAAGTCGCAGAATTCGGCGCTGCTCGGCACGATGCAGCGGGCCAACTGCCTGCTGCGTATTGACGAAGGACCGTGCGAGCTCAAGGCGGGCGACGTCGTGGATGTCGTGCGTGTCGACCTGCCTGAGGGCACGGTGCTATAGGAGGAATACTATGGACTTGAAGATTTCGATCGTGACGTGCTCGGATACGCGCGATCTTACCCAGGACGAGGCTGGAGCTGCACTCGAGGAGCTTATCGAGGCGCAGGGCTGGACGGTCGCCTCACATGTGGTCGTGCGCGACGACGTCAGCGAAATCGGTGATGCCATTGTGGAAGCCGCCGATGAGTGCCACGCCAATGTCGTGCTCACCTGCGGCGGCACGGGGCTTTCGATGCGCGATGTGACGCCCGAGGCGACGCGTGCCGTCTGCGACCGCGATGTGCCGGGTATTGCCGAGGCAATCCGTGCATACTCCATGACCAAGACGCGCCGCGCTATGCTCTCGCGCGCCGTGTGCATGCAGCGTGGGTATACGCTTGTCATCAACTTTCCGGGATCTACGAAAGCGGCCCGCGAAAGCTGGGAGGCTGTGAGCGACCAGCTGGAGCATGCGGCCCAAATGACGGCGGGCGGCGGGCACGCCAAATAAGCGTGCTACCTGCGGCGGAGCGACTTTGCGAGTCGCTCCGCCTTTTTATGCGGCGACAGCGCGGAACGTCCTGAGACTATCGGCGAAAGAAAATTATCAGACGAGAAATCTTTATCACTGATATTATTCGCACGGAAGTATAATCTAATTACAGTATAAAGCTCGCGGCGGGCGCCCGGGCGTAGCCTTCGAAAGGGTTGAACATGTTCGATATGGTTTCTCGCCGCGGATTCGTCTCGCTTTCTGCTGTCGCCGCTGCCGGCCATGGCCTTGCCGGCTGCTCCGGCAATAAGGCACCTGAGTCGACTGGCTCCGATGCCGGTTCCGCCAAGATTTCGTCCAAGAAGGCTGTCGAGCTTCAGGTCTTCGCTGCCAACTCGCTCGAGAAGGCTCTGCCCGAGGTTCAGGAGCTCTACACCGACCAGACCGGTACCACCTTTGCCGACACGCAGTTTAAGGGCTCCGGCGACCTCGTCGAGCAGATGCGTGCTGGCGCCACGGTCGACGTGCTTATCACCGCTTCCAAGGGCACTATGGATGACGCCGAGGCCGTCGAGCTCGTCGACGCCGACACCCGTGAGGATATGTTCGTCAACGACCTCGTGATCATTCGCGCCGAGGGCTCCGATACCAAGGTCGAGGCCATTGCCGACGTCGCGAATCTGGACGGCAAGATCGCCATTGGCGACGCTAAGACCGTCCCCGCCGGCAAGTACGCCAACCAGGCGCTGGCTTCTGTGGGCCTCTATACCGGCACCGAGGGCGACGACGGCGAGTATGCTCCCGAGATCGCCGACAAGGTCGCACTGGCCGATAAGGCGGGCACCGCCGCCGCCTATGTCTCTACGGGCGACTGCGTAGCCGGTTTTGTCTACAGCTCCGATATCTTCCGCTACGACGGCATCGAGGAGGCCTTCGTGTGCCCCGAGGATTCGCATAAGCCCATCGTGTACCCGGGTGCCGTTGCCGAGAGCTCCGAGCATGCCGACGAAGCCAAGGCGTTCATCGACTTCTGTCTGACCAACAAGAAGGCTCAGAAGATTTGGGCTAAGTACGGCTTTGAGCTTTCCGCGTAGTGCGGCTTGGCGCGATAATTCCATCGTTTTGTGTTTAACTCCGTCCTTGTATTCGCTTGGAGCTTTTCGTGCTTAATCGATTCCGCATGCTTGTCGCCTGTGCTTTGACCTTTGCGCTTTGCTGGATGCCGGGATTTGCGTTTGCTGGGGACGCTGAGGACGGGGCCCAGGTTACTGCGACCGCTCATGGGCTTTCCTATGGGATCGAGGGTTTTGAGCGGTTGGCCAAGGGGACCGCTCGTGCCATGGAGGGCCAGCCTGAGGGCTACCGGTTTCCCGTTGACGAGGACGTGGACCTTGTAGTGGCGCCTGCTGCCGATCGCGTTGTGGTGTGGATATCGCCCAAGGCGGTCGAGAAGTTTGGATTGGATCCGCAGGACAACGAGTGCGTATCGGGTCTCAAAGCCCTCGTCTGTGAGCTCGACAGTGCAAACTGCATGGGAGGTGCGCAGCTGGGGGACGTGGATCTTCCTTGGTATGTCACGGCGGAAACAACGTTTGATACCGGCGGGTATACCTATGGCTTTGACGAGCGCGGTGCGGATGGGGACCGCTATGTGGTGATTGCATCAGCCTCGGGTGATGCCAAGGGCGGCGCGCGTTGGCTTGATAGCGCTCAAATGGTAGAAGCATCGTCTGTTGTGTTGCGGGATGAGCAGGGGCCCTTGACCTCTCTGGCCTCCTTTTTGGGCGACATCGACTATCGCCCGTTTTGGGTGTCCATTAAAACGAGCGGACTTGCCCTGCTGATCTCCTTTGCACTGGGCCTGTTCGCCGCGTGGAAGACTATGGGTACCTCGAGTCGCATCAAGGGCCTGCTCGATTCGGTCTTTACGATTCCTATGGTGCTGCCGCCCACGGTCTGCGGCTTTCTGCTTCTCATGCTGTTTGGCCGCTCGACCGGGGTGGGCCAGTGGCTCATCGCGCACGGCATCTCGATCGTCTTTACGTGGCCTGCGGCGGTCATTTCGGCCGTCGTTGTGTCGTTTCCGCTGGTCTACCGCACGGCGCTCGGAGCCTTCGAGAGCCTCGACACGCAGATGCTCGACGCCGCGCGAACCCTGGGATGGTCCGAGCGTCGCATCTTTACCAAGCTTATGATGCCGCTTGGCTGGCCCTCGATTGCCGCCGGCACGGTGCTCGCCTTTGCCCGCGCGATGGGCGAGTTCGGTTGCACCCTGTTCTTTGCGGGCAACTACGCTGGCATTACCCAGACCATCCCCATCGACATCTACTTTGAGTGGATGGGCGGCAACACGTCGGTGGCGCTCTTTTGGGTCATCGTCGTAATCGTGTTCAGCTTCCTGGTCATTCTGTTCATCAATATGTACACGGCGCATTCGCAAAAGTACCGTGAGCGCGGCCTGTCCCGCGCGGAGCGCAAGCAGGCCAAGCAGCTGGGCGGCCAGACCGATTCGCTCGACCCAGTCGGCGGCGATGCACTGCGTATCGATCGCGAGGCGCTGGCCGAGCTTATGCGCGACGACACGGTCGCAAAGGGAGGTCGATAAGCCATGTCGCTTGTTCTGGATATCAAAAAGCGCTATCCGGGGTTCACCCTCGACATCCAACTCGAAGCCGGCGAGGAGCGCGTGGCGCTGCTGGGCGCCTCGGGTTGCGGCAAGAGCTGTACGCTGCGCTGCATTGCCGGTGTGGAGACGCCCGACGAGGGCAAAATCGTCGTCAACGGCGTGACCTTTTTTGACTCGGTCGCGGGCATCAACCTGTCGCCCCAGGAGCGCAAATGCGCCCTGCTGTTCCAAAACTATCAGTTGTTTCCCAACATGACGGTGGCCGATAACGTGTGCGCCGGCGTTGAGGGTGCAGGCGACGCCGCGGCGCGCAAGCAACTTGCCGAGCGTTACCTGAGTATCTTTGGACTGGCCGACTTTGCCGACCGCTATCCTGCGCGTCTCTCGGGCGGCCAGCAGCAGCGTGTGGCGCTTGCCCGCATGGTGGCGGCGCATCCGGGCATCTTTATGTTCGACGAGCCCATGAGTGCGCTCGATGCGTACCTCAAGAGCGCGCTTGAGCAGAACATGCTTGACCTGTTCGACGTATGCAACCGCACCGTGCTCTACGTGAGCCACGACATCGACGAAGCGTGCCGCCTGTGCCAGCGCATCTGCGTGATGCATAACGGGCATGTGGAGGAGATCGGCTCCGTCGGGGACGTGGTCCGCCGTCCGCAGACGCTGGCGGCGCTGCGCCTGACGGGCTGCAAGAACACAAGCCGGGCGCGCAAGATCGGCGACGAAGAAGTTAAAGCCCTCGACTGGGGCATGACCTTTAACGTGGGACGCGAGGTTCCCGATGATGTGGCGTACCTGGGGATTCGCGCAAGTTACTTCCATATTGACAATCGTGCCGAGCGGGGCCGCAACAGCTACGATTTGCACGTGGCCCGTGCGAGTGATTCGCGCTTTGAGCGGCTGGTGTTGCTGGACGTGCCGCGCGTTGATGCGCCCTCGCGTCTGCAGTGGAAGGTCAACAAGGTGAGCGTGCCTGTAGAGGAGTTGCCGCAGGCGGGGGAGACCTTGCGCATGCATTTTGATGCCAGCAGGATCCATTTGGTTTGTCGGTAGGGTAGAGGGCGGGCTGTCGAGGGTTCTCGGCAGCCCGCCGTTTCGTTTCCTACCGTTCGCCGAATGTAGAATGGCAATTAATTATCAAGCAAGATAATAATTTATTAAACGACGGCACACGACGCTGTCGTACGAATGTCAACGGTGTTCGCATGGTAGATGACCGTTGATATAGTTGACCTTAACTTGTAAAGGAGGGTGCGCACATGCCGCAGACGACATACATTTGCCGCGTTGCCGCGCGTGCCCTATATATCGCTCGGAGCCGCATATGAGCAGGTGTGTTCACGGCTCCGGGAGAGACGACGCACAACTAAATAGTCAACCGCAAAGCAGGTTCCCCAAAATTCCGGGTTTGAGCACGGCAGGGCAATCGCCGCCCGTCGTGCATCGATACCGCTGTTATCCGTTTTTGGTTCGAGAGGGGAACCGTCATGGCTGAAGAATTTGATTTCCATCCGATGTGGGAGAGCCTCGGCATGAATCTTGCCGACCACGACATGCTGCTGGGCGCCGTGGGCCAGATGTACGGCGATATGTTCTTGACGCAGAACAATCGCCCCAAGTCCACGTCCTACCTGGACTTTGTGGCCACCAACATCCACAGCGGCCGTATTAAGGAGATGCTCGACAAGAAGGAGGCCGGCGAGGCCACCAAGATCGTCGGTTCGTTCTGCGTGTACGTGCCCGAGGAGATCGTGCTTGCCTGTGACGGCATTCCCGTGGGCCTGTGCTCGGGCGCCGATTGGGCAACGGACAAGGTCGAGGAGCATCTGCCGCGCAACACCTGCCCGCTTATCAAGAGCTTTGCCGGCTTTAAGCTGGGCGAGGTCTGCCCCTACATTGAGTCGAGTGACTTGGTGGTAGGTGAGAACACCTGCGATGGCAAGAAGAAAGCCTACGAGTTTTTTGCCACGCAAAAGAACATGTACGTCATGGATATTCCCAACGTACACGACGAGTCGACGCTCGTGACCTGGAAGGCCGAGGTCAAGAAGCTCGCCGCCAAGATCGAGGAAGAGTGCGGCGTCACGATTACGCCTGAGCGTCTGAAGGCCGCCATCCACGCCGTCAATGAGAAGCGTCGCGCCCTGCAGCGCCTCGCTGCCACGCGCGCTGCCGACCCTGCGCCCATCAGCGGTCTTGACAGCCTGCTGACCGTTCAGGCCGCCTTTATGGACGATACGCCACGTCTGACCGGAGCCATTAACGATATGGCGGCTGAGTGCGAGCAGCGTGTCGAGGCCGGCGAGGGCGTGGCGCCCAAGGGGACCAAGCGCATTCTGTACACCGGCACGCCCATGGCCGTGCCCAACTGGAAGCTGTTCAACCTCATCGAGAAGGCCGGCGGCGTTGTGGTGGGCGAGGAGTCCTGCACGGGCTCGCGCTACTACAAGGACCTGGTCGACGAGTCCGGTGAGACGGTGGACGAGATGCTCGATGCCATCGCCGAGCGCTACTTTAAGATCAACTGCGCCGTCTTTACGCCCAACGATCAGCGTATGAAGGACATTGTCCAGATGGCCAAGGACCTGCATGCCGACGGCATCGTCGACGTGGCCCTGCAGTTCTGCACGCTCTATGAGATGGAGTCGTTTGCCGTGGAGAAGGCCGCCGAGGAAGCCGGCGTTCCGTTTATGCACATCACGACCGACTACGCCGGTGAGGATGCAGGCCAGCTCCAGACCCGTATTGAGGCGTTCCTGGAAACCATTTAGGGCTATCCGTCCCGGCGGCTTTCCCAGGCACCCGATCTTGCCGTTCAAACCGTCGCTTGCGTACCAAAGTACGCTGCGCTCCTCTTTCACGGCAACCTCGGGCACCTGGGAAAGCCGTTTCCTTGGTTGGTTAAAAGGTTTAGGAGTTATATGTCGGAAAATATTGGGCAGCCGTTGCCGCGCACGTTTGAGGAGTTCAACGAGCAGCGCAAGGCGGCGTTTATTCGCGTCAAGGATTACAAACAGGCGGGTAATCGCCTGGTCGGCTTTTTGTGCAGCTATACGCCGCTCGAAATTATCGATGCCGCGGGCGCTGCAAGTGTGGCCTTGTGCGGCACATCCGACGAGGTGATTCCCGAGGCCGAGAAGGTGCTGCCGGCAAATCTGTGTCCGCTCATCAAGTCGACGTACGGTTTTGCCTATTCGCAAAAGTGCCCGTTTACGTACTTTAGCGACATGATCATCGGCGAGACCACCTGCGACGGCAAGAAGAAGATGTACGAGCTACTCAACGAGCTCAAGCGCACGCACATTCTGCATCTTCCGCAGGGCCGCGATCGCGCCTACGAGCGCGAGGGCTGGTACGAGGAGTGCCGCCTGCTCAAGGAGGAGCTCGAAGGCTTCTACGACATCACGATTACCGACGATGACCTGCGCGCTGCCGTCCGTCGTCGCAACCGTTTGCGTGCGGCCCAGCTCGAGATGTTTGCGCTGCAGGCCAACCAGCCGGCGGCCATGAGCGGCGTTGACCTGATGAGCACCATGTTTGCCGGTACGTTCAGCTTTGATATCGAGGCCTATACGCAGCAGCTGGAGCAAAAGGTCGCCAAGCTGCGTGAGTCCTATGAGGCTGGCGAGCGCCCCGTCGCGGCGGATGCCAAGCGCATTCTGATCACCGGTTGCCCGGTGGGCGGCGTGATCAACAAGATCGGTCGCACCATCGAGTCCAGCGGCGGTGTGGTCGTGTGCATGGACGACTGCTCGGGCGAGCGTACGGCGGCCATGATGATCGACCCGGAGGCTCCCGATATCCTGCGCGCCATCGCCGACCGATACCTGGACATCAACTGCTCGGTCATGACGCCCAACGACGGTCGTATGGAAAATACACTGGCCATGTGCGAGAAGTATCACGTCGATGGCGTGGTCGAAAACGTGCTCCAGGCCTGCCACACCTTTAATGTGGAGAGTGCGCGCATGCAGGAGGCTGTCGAGGGTGCGGGTATTCCGTATATGAAGATCGAGACCGACTACAGCAACGGCGACATGGGCCAAATCGAGACGCGCATCGCCGCCTTCATCGAAACCCTCTAGCTTCCTCAGGCACCGGATCTTGCCCCTCAAACCGTCGCTTGCGTACCAAAGTGCGCCGCGCTCCTCTTTCGGGGCAACCTCCGGCACCTGAGAAACCTAGGGCTAAGGCGCCTGAACGCGCCGCTGTCTTTGATGTTTGGATTAGGAGAGAGCCATGATAGGGATCGGGATCGATATCGGGTCTACAGCGGCTAAGGCTGCCGTGGTCGATGGGGAGGGTTCGGTGGCGTGGACGTGCGTGCAGCCCACCGGGTTCTCCTCGGTCGATGCTTCCGAGCGGCTGCGCGAGGCACTGGCAGCGGCCGGCTATGACGTGTGCGCCGACGATGTTCGCGTGGTCGCGACTGGCTACGGCCGTGTTGCCGTGCCCTATGCACACAAGGTTGTGACCGAGATCACCTGCCACGGCACCGGTGCCGTGCGTCTGTTTGGCGACCATGGCACCGTGATCGATGTGGGCGGTCAGGACACCAAGGTCATCCAGCTTAAAGGCGGCCGCGTGGCTAAATTTGCCATGAACGATAAGTGCGCTGCCGGTACGGGGCGCTTTTTGGAGATCATGGCCGACCGCCTAGGTATTTCCCAGCAGCAGATGGCCGACCTGGCGCGTTCCGGCGAGCCCACCAAGATCAGCAGCATGTGCACGGTGTTTGCCGAAAGTGAGGTTATCGGCCTCATCGGTCGTGGCGAGCCGCGCGAGAACATTGCGCGCGGCGTGATCGAAAGCGTCGTGTCGCGCGTGGCGACTATGGCCGGGCAGGCGGCGGGTGCTCCGTACTACCTGACGGGAGGCCTGTGTGAGAACGCCTTCGTGGTGGAGCGGTTGGCCGCGCTGCTGGGGTCGTCGGTGACTACGTCGCCCCAGGCCCGCTTTGCAGGTGCCATCGGTGCGGCGATTCGCGCGCAGGCGCTCAATTTATGCATCCGCCCTAGGCTCGCATTCATGCGTATACTGGGAGAAAATGATTGACCGATGAGAGGAGGTATCGATGGCTGACGATCAGATTAAGCTCACGTCTATGACTGCCGCGAGCGGTTGAGCCGCTAAGTTGGCCCCCGGAGCCCTCGCCCAGGTCCTGGGCGATTTACCCAATGTGCATAACGACAACTTGCTCGTGGGGTTCGATACCTCCGACGATGCGAGCGTCTTCCGCGTAGGGGAGAACCTTGGCCTCGTGCAGTCCATCGACTTCTTCCCGCCGATGGTCGACGACCCGTTCCTGTTTGGCCAGATCGCCGCGGCCAACTCGCTGTCGGACATATACGCCATGGGAGGGCGGCCGAGCCATGCCATGAACTTGCTGTGCATCCCGAGCTGCCTGGGCATCGAGGTCGCCGGCCAGATTCTGGCGGGCGGCGCCGACAAGTGCGTCGAGGCGGGTTGCTCCATCGCGGGCGGTCACACCATCAACGACGACGAGCCCAAGTACGGCCTGTCTGTGAGCGGCTTTGTCGCGCTCGACCGCATGCTCGCCAACAGCGGTGCGCACGCGGGCGATGTTCTGCTGCTGACCAAGGCGATCGGCTCGGGCATCATCACCACGGCCATTAAGGGCGAGCTCATCGAGCAAGACGAGGCCGCAGCCATGTTTGACTCGATGTGCACCCTCAACGAGGCGCCGATTCGTCTGGCTGAGGGACTTGAGCTTCACGGCTGCACCGACATCACGGGCTTTGGCCTGATCGGGCATGCGTGCGAGATGGCTGAGGGCTCGGGTGTGCAGGTTGAGCTTGCGTCGGGGGCGGTGCCGCTCTTTGACCAGGTGCTCGACATGGCGCGTCTGGGCATTATCCCCGCCGGCGCCTACCGCAACCAGGACTTCTTTGGCCCGCGTGTGGCGGCCGACGATGACCTGGACCCGGGCGTGCTGGATGCGCTGTACGATCCGCAGACCTCGGGCGGCTTGCTCATCGCGGCGCCTGCGGTCGATGTGGATGAGCTTGCGCGCCGTCTGCATGCCGAGGATCGCATCGCCGCCGTTATCGGTCGCGTGTGCGAGGCGGTGCCGGGCGGTCCTGCCGTTCGCGTTGTCCGCTAGCCCGCACGTTTATGTAACTGTTTACCGTTCTCTAGAACGGTTCTTTCGAAAGGAATTTGCTATGTCTACCAAGATTGAAGTCAATGCCATGGGCGATGCCTGCCCGCTGCCCGTCGTCAAGACGCTTAAGGCGCTCAAACAGCTCGATGGCGAGGGTGCCGTGGTGACCTCGGTCGATAACGAGACCGCCGTCAAGAACATCTCCAAGATGGCGCAGGAGAAGGGCTGCGCGGCCTCGGTCGAGAAGATTTCGGACGCCGAGTGGCACGTGACTGTCGCGACCGCCGGTGCCGTGGCCGTTGCGGACCCCGAGCAGGACGGTGCCGCTTTCTGCGACGCCAGCGCCGGCAAGGGCAAACTCGTCATTTCCGTCTACACCGATTGCATGGGCCGTGGCGACGATGAGCTTGGCCACAAGCTCATGAAGGCCTTTATCTTTGCCGTGACGCAGCAGGAGGAGCTGCCCGCGACCATGCTGTTCTATAACGGCGGCGCCAAACTCACCGTCGAGGGCTCTCCGGTGCTCGACGACCTTAAGGGGCTGGCCGAGCAGGGCGTCGAGATCCTTACCTGCGGCACCTGCCTGGACCACTATGGCATTAAAGACCAGCTTGCGGTGGGCGAGGTCACCAACATGTACGTGATCGTGGAGAAGATGGAGCAGGCCGTGCGCGTTGTGCGCCCGTAGCGTATTGGTTGGAGTTGCCATGAGGGAGAAGCGCCCGGCGCTTGTCATCACGTTTCCCACCACGGCGGCCGCCATGGGCTGCGAGTCCCTGTGCATCGAGCGCGGCCTTCCCGGGCGAACGATTCCCGTGCCCGGGGAGGTCGCTGCCGGCTGCGGTCTGGCGTGGAAAGCCCTGCCTGCCGATGAGGAACTGCTGCGTGCCGAGCTTGCCGCAGCGGGCATTCCCATCGAGGGCTATACCGTGATTGATATGTGGGAGGTCGTGCGATGATCTATCTGGATAACGCGGCGACGACCATGCACAAGCCGCAGGCGGTCATCGATGCCGTGGCGCAGGCGATGTGCTCGCTCGGCAATGCCGGGCGCGGCGCCACGTCGGGCGCCCTCGATGCCGCTCGTACGATTCACGGTTGCCGTGCCAAGCTCGCGCGCCTTTTAGGTTGCCCGAGGGCGGACCATGTGTGCTTTACGCCCAACTCTACCGCGGCGCTCAACACCGCCATCAGCGGGGTGGTGTGCCCCTGCGACCGCGTGGTCACGACGGTGCTTGAGCACAACTCCGTGCTACGTCCGCTCAATCGCTTGGCGACGGAGCAGGGCGTGACGGTTGAGCATGCGGGCTGCGACGCGAACGGCGCGCTCGACTACGACGAGCTCGAGCGGCTGGTCACGCCCGGTACGCGTGCCGTGGTGGTGACGCACGCCTCCAATGTGACCGGCAACGCGGTCGACATTGCACGCGTGGCCGCCATGGCCCATGCTGCAGGTGCGCTTGTGATCATCGATGCCTCGCAGTCTGCCGGCACGGCGCATATCGATATGCGGGCCATGGGGCTCGACGTGGTGTGCTTTACCGGCCACAAGGGGCTCATGGGACCTCAAGGCACCGGTGGCCTGGCCGTGGCGGAGGGCATTGATGTGGCTCCCTGGGCCATGGGCGGCACGGGCGTGCACAGCTTCGATGCGCTGCAGCCGCTTGAGTGGCCCACGCGCCTTGAGGCGGGCACGCTCAACGGCCACGGCATCGCGGGACTTTCCGCAGGTCTCGACTTTATCGAGGCGCAAGGCGGGGTCGAGGCGATCGCGGCGCATGAGCGAGCACTGGCGGATCGCTTTCTCGCTGGCGTGCGCGAAATCCCGGAGATCAAGCTCTACGGCGCCTTTGACCAGCCCATGCGCTCGGCGATCGTCTCGCTCAACGTGGGCGATATCGATTCGGCCGAGATCTCGGACGCGCTCATGCAGGGGTGGGGGATTGCGACGCGCCCCGGCGCCCACTGCGCTCCGCTCATGCACCGCGCGTTGGGGACCGAGCGCCAGGGTGTCGTTCGCTTCTCGTTTGGGTATTTCAACACGGACGAGGAAGTTGACGCCGCGATTGAAGCTTTGCGCGATTTAGCTTGCTAAAGCGTATATACTTGCGGGATGGGCCTTTTGCCCGTCCCGTTTTTGTTTCGACCCGAAAGGTGGTCCCATGGCCTCATCCGCGCCGCGCGGCCTGCGCTCCGACCATGTCGTTACCGTCGGTATCGCCCTGTTCTCGATGCTCTTTGGCGCCGGCAACCTTATTATTCCGCCGCTGCTGGCGCTGCAGGCAGGTTCTGCCACGCCGGTCGCCATGCTCGGCTTTCTCATTGCCGCCATCGGCCTGCCCGTCATGGGCTTTATCGCCGTGGCACTTGCCGGAACGGCGCGCGAGCTTGCCGGCCGCGTGCATCCCAAGTTCGGCGAGTTCTTTGTCGCGGCGGTGTATCTGGCTATCGGCCCGTGCCTGGCCATTCCGCGCACGAGCTCCACGGCCTTCGAGATGCTGGTGCCGCTGCTGCCCGAGGGCGTCTCGCTCGCCACGGCTCGCCTGGTGTTTGCCGTCGGATTCTTTATCGTCGCATTTGCGCTCACGCTGCGTCCCGGCGTCATCACGCGCGTGCTCGGCCGCATTACGGGCCCCGCGCTCATTGCGCTCATCGTGCTGGTTGTGGGCGCCGCCGTGGTCTCGCCGCTGGGTCCCGCTGCCGCGCCACAGGCTCCCTACGATGCAGGCGCCGCCGTGCAGGGCTTTTTGACCGGCTATCAGACCATGGACCTGCTCGCGTCGCTCGCCTTCGGCATCATCATCGCCGAGACCATTCACGAGCTTGGCGTGACCGACGACAAGCGCGTCGCTTTTGAAATTTCGCGTTCCGGTGTGATCGCCGGCGTGCTCATGGCCATCATCTACTGCGGCTTGGGCCTAGCCGGTATGCAGCTCGGCACCGTGATGCCCGACGCTACCAACGGTGCCGCCATCCTCGCCCGCTCGGCCTCCATGCACTTTGGTCTTGCCGGCACGGTCGTGGTCTTCGCCATCTTCTTCCTCGCCTGCATGAATGTGTGCATCGGCCTTATCAGCTGCTGCTCGCGTTACTTCTGCGAGACGTATGTGGTTAAAGGGGGAGCGGATGCCTCCGAGGAGGCCATGCGCCGTCCCTTTGCGGTTCTCGCCTTTGTGTTCGCGGCGTTCTCGTGCGTGCTTTCCAACGTGGGTCTTGACATGATCCTCATGTTCTCGGTGCCTATGCTCAACGCCCTGTACCCCGTCGCCATCGTGCTGGTACTGATGGGCCTGGTGCACGGTTTTTGCGATGCGCATCCGCAGGTGTGGGTCTGGGTCGGCGGCGTTGTCGCGGTCCAGAGCGTGATCACCTCGGTCCGCGATGCGTTCTTTACGGGCGCGTGGCTGCCGTTCGATGCGTTGCCGCTGGCAGATATCGGTGCTGCGTGGGCACCGGTTGCCGTGGTTGCCTTTGTGATCGGTCTGCTCCATAGTCGTTTTGTCGCACATTCGAGGAGCTAAGGCATCAATGCTTGCACAGGCGGGGAGTCTCCCCTATAATTTCCTTCGCTTTGGGACACGCAAGGTTTAGACCTTAGCTGCTCAACACCTTCGGGACGTGGCGCAGTTTGGTAGCGCGCCTGCTTTGGGAGCAGGATGTCGCAGGTTCAAATCCTGTCGTCCCGACCATATCTTGCGGGCGTAGTTCAATGGTAGAACCCCAGCCTTCCAAGCTGATGACGCGGGTTCGATTCCCGTCGCCCGCTCCATAAGATAGACGAACGGTTCTGGTTCCTTTTGGGACCAGGGCCATTTTTGTAAGTGTGCGGGGTGACGGGAATCGATGCCGCCCCACATCCCCTCCTAAGTTGCGGTGAAATACGGACTGTTTTTTGGCTTTTATGGCCCATGTAGTCCGTATTTCACCGCAACGATTTGTAAGGTTGGATTTTGATGCCGTTGGGAGGGTCGTAGCGACCGTCTACCGAGAGTGGAAATATTTTTTGAAGCTTTGACCTGCGGCGTCAAGCTTTTGGTCAGCTTTTGGCAAGGCCTGCGGACGGAAGCATGCGATAGCGTAATGGTATTCTCTCCGCCGTGATGGTTATGGGGTTGGCCATGCTCGATAAAGGCAAACATTTTCCGCAGTCATATGCAAGGATGCTATTCTCGGCCGTTGGAATTCATCAAGATGGACAGCTGCTTATAACAATTGATCCTTGGGATGAACGCCGTGCGCGTGAGCTTATGCAGGAAGAGCTCATGCTTCGTCTTTACAACCACGTGTATGCGGATCCGGTCTATTGGAATAATCTTGGGGTTGAAGATCGCATCTTTCAGCTGGCATCCGCTATTGCGGTCGTTGAACCGGATGCTGTGTTTTGCGGATCGACAGCAGCGCTGCTCTACGGCATCGGCTCGGCGTATACGCTTCTGGATAAAGTGCAAGTACTGCTGCCACGGTCTACAAGGCGTGATACGTACGAGTTCGTTGAATACAAGCGCTGGCGGGCGGGCGAAGTGTGGCGGCTAGGTCTGTTTACACTGACGGATCCGTGTCGAACGGTTGTTGATATCGCTCGAACGAGCGCCTTTCGCTATGCGCTGGGCTATGTCGATGGCTTGGCCCGTGAGTACGATGTCGAACGCGAAGAGCTGCGAGCATATGCGCAGGCAAATTGTCGAGGGTTACATGGCATCGCGCGTGCTTTTGACGTTTTTGAGTATATGGACGGCAGGTCAGACAATGGCGGCGAGTCTGAGGCGAGAGCAGCGATGATTCTCGCTGGGGTTGCCGCGCCCGAGCTTCAAGTTGAGATAACGCGATCGGGAAACGCTGGCTATTATCTAGCAGATTATGGCTGGCAGATGCCAGACGGCTCATGGACGCTGGCAGAGCTGCATGGGCTAGGCAAGTTTGAAGACGAGGCTCAAAATGATCCAGAGCGGGCGGCGGCAAAAACGTATCGAGCGGCCCTCATGCGCGACGCGAACCTTCGCGCCATGGGCCACAACGTCATTCATTTCAAACTCTCGGACACCTACGACGTAGAATCGTTCGGTGCCATGATGCGCGGTTACGGCATTCCGACAATAAAACCCTACGCCGAATCCCGATAGCGAAATCGTTCGCGGTCCACCTTCAATAAGTTGCGGTGAAATACGGACTGTTGAGGCCTTTAAAGGCATAAATCAGTCCGTATTTCACCGCAACTTAGGAGGGGATGGGGTTAGCTGCGGGGGTGGTGGCGGAGTTTGTCGATGGTGGAGTCGGTGCTTCGGCTGCGGGCTTCGGCGGCGCGGTCGCGGGCGTCGGCAACGGTTTGGCGCTTGCGGCGGTAATCGATCATGCCTTGGATGATGGGCTTGCCAAAGCTCACGACATCATCGTTGTAGATGGCGGTTCGGGCTGCGAGGAGGCAGTCGGAAAAGTCCATATGGGTCTTGCCAAAGAGTTTGACGGCAAGGGCGACAACGGTGGGCTCGTCGACCATGACGTCATCGAGCAGCCTTTTCATGGCCGTAGCAATCTCAACGCGGGGAACCTTATAGACGTCGCGCAGCGTGACCACGACGCGCGTGATGATTTCGGGGTAGACACGAGCAGTGCGCGTGGCGATGACCTTGGCGGCGCGCGGTGACAGAACTTCGTCGTCGTCAAGCAGGTAGCGTAGGATGACGGTCTCGTCGATGATGGTGCTACTCATGGATATCTACTTCCTCGGGACCCAAAATCGAATCGTCGCTTTCTGTGGCAAGGTATTCAATCCAGGCATTGCGCTCCTCGGAGCGGCGATTAGGATCTCCATATGCTTTGAGCGATCCATAGGCGGCGGTGCCGTCCTTTGAGCGCACGGCGACCGGCTGAAAGGGGAGCTTGCGCATCAAAATGCTCTGCGCGACAAATAGACGGACAGCCTCGGCGAGCGATGTGCCCATGGCGTCGTAGAGACGCTCGGCATGCTGCTTATCTTCCTCGCGAATGCGCACCTGCAGGATGGCTCGTTTTTGAGTCGATGACATCACTGCCTCCCTTAATGAGCGTGCAATTTGAATAGTCAAATACAGCATCGGCTAATAATAGCCAATCTTACAACCACTACTTTATTGCACTAGAGTAATTGAGTGTAAACGATATTACAAACGTACTACATCCTTCAGAAATGAGCGTGAAATCTCCCCTGGATGTACGCGTGTAATACACTCACCTTTATAGCTTCTAGAGAATAATTCCAACCTGCCAAAACCCCTGCAATACACCCGTATTGCAGGGCTTATGCTCAAGTTTGCCCCCTGCAACTGCGTATATTCAACCTGTATACCGTTGGAGAAATTCTATCGAGTGCCTGTTTCGCCGCATGCATTCGATACGTCGATGCCAGGCCACGGGCGGCCTGGGGCAATGTCGACAGGGTCTCTCCGGCAAGGGATTCAGGAGGGAGTGAACAACATGGGCAATAAACGAGTCGTAGCCGATTCCTCGCGCTGCATTGGGTGTCAAACCTGCATGGCGGCGTGTATCGAGGCGCACGACATCCCCGGCAACATCGCCGCGCCGCGCCTGCGCGTGACGCGCACGTACGAGATTTCCGCACCGGTGGCTTGCCATCACTGCGAGGATGCCCCGTGCGCCAAGGCCTGCCCCACGGGCGCCTTGTTCTTTGATCCAAAGAACCATCGTATCGGCGTCAACGAGGACAACTGCATCGGCTGCAAGAGCTGCGTCATGGCCTGCCCCTTTGGCGCCGTGAGCGTGGCGACCACGCAGGTCCCCGTCTTGATGGGCGACGTGCGCGTGGGTTCGCAGACCAAGAGCTTCGTGCTCAAGTGCGACCTGTGCGTGGACCGTCCCGGCGGTCCGGCGTGTGCCGAGGCGTGCCCGACCAAGGGCCTCACCCTGGTAGACGAGGAACGCCTGGCGGAACTGACTGCCGAGCGTGCCCGCGCCACCATCGAAAACGAGGCGTAAGCGGGCGGCTAAACAAGCCCAATGATTGTCAAATAAGTACCGAGTATTCGGTAGCAGAGAAAGGAAGGAGGGTGTCATGGAGAAGCATAAAGTGATCTGCCCGTATTGCGGCGCCGGTTGCCAGTTTAACCTCTTGGTCCAAAACGGCCAGGTCGTGGGTACCGAACCGCTCAACGGCATCACCAATCAGGGCGAGCTGTGCCTTAAGGGCATGAGCGGCTACGACTTCATCAACGACACCAAGATCTTGACTCCTCGCGTACTGCACCCGATGATCCGTCGCACCAAGGGCGCGGATCTTGAGCGCGTAAGCTGGGACGAGGCACTGGATTTCACCGCATCTAAGATGCAGGCCATAATTGACGAATATGGTCCTAACGCTGTCATGACCACCGGCTCTTCGCGAGGCGGCGGCAATGAGGCGAACTACGTCATGCAGAAGTTTACGCGTGCGTGCATCGGCACCCACAGCGTGGACAACTGCGCCCGTACTTGACACGGCCCTACTGTCCTCGGTCTGATGGACACGGTTGGTTCAGGTTGCATGTCATGCTCCATCCCCGGTATGGAGGATGCGGGCTGCATTTTCCTCTTCGGCTATAACCCTGCCGATTCGCACCCCATCGTCGCAAGGCGTATCGTGCGAGCCAAAGAAAAGGGTTGCAAGATCATCGTCGCCGACCCGCGCCATATCGAAACCGCGCGTATCGCCGATATCTACCTTCCGATCAAGAACGGTTGCAACGTCGCGTTCCTCAACGCCTTTGCCAACTGTCTGGTCAACGATGGCCTCTACGACAAGGAATTCGTCGCCGAGCACACGAACGGCTTTGACGAGTGGTGGGAGACCATCAAGAACTACACTCCAGAATCCGTACAGGACATCACGGGTGTCGATCCCGCGCTGATCCACCAAGCTGCCGAGATGTACGCCACGGCGAAGCCTTCTGCCATCATTGGCTGGGGCATGGGCGTATGCCAGCAGAAGCAGAACCTGAAGACGGTGCACACCATCGCCTCCATCGCCTGCGTTGCCGGCCAGATCGGCAAACCCAATTCCGGCCTCGCGCCCGTGCGCGGCCAGAACAACGTTCAGGGCTCCTGCGATATGGGCATGCTGCCCAACCTGTACCCTGGCTACCAGAAAGTCACCGACCCCGCCGCTCGCGCCAAGTTTGCCAAGGCTTGGGGCGTGCCCGAGGAAAAGCTCCCGCTCGAGGAGGGCTACAAGCTCACCGACCTGGGCCACCTGGTCGACGAGGGCAAGGTGCACTGCTTCTACAACTACGGCGAGGACCCGGTGCAGACCGAGCCCGATTCGGCCGGTATGCGCAAGACGCTCTCCGAGCTGGATCTGTTCATTTGCCAGGACATCTTTATGACGCAGACGACCATGCTCGCCGACGTCATCCTGCCTGCCACCTCTTGGGGCGAGCACGAGGGTGTTTTTACCGCATCCGACCGTAGCTTCCAGCACTTTGACGCGGCCGTTCCGCCCAAGGGCGAGTGCCGCCACGACTGGGAGATCTTCGCGGACCTGTCTACGCGCATGGGCTACCCCATGCACTACGACAACACCGAGCAGATCTGGAACGAGTGCATTAGCCTGTGCCCCAACTTTGTGGGCGCAACCTACGAGAAGATGGCTCCCGAGGGCGGTTACGCCCAGTGGCCGGTCAAGAGCACCGATGTGAACGACCACGGTACGCCCGACATGTTCGCTGGTGGCAAGTTCACCACCAAGGACGGCCGCGCTAACCTGATGGCGCACGACTGGGAGGCGCCCTCCGAGCTTCCCGACGATGAGTACCCGCTTATCTTGTGCACCGTCCGCGAGGTCGGCCACTACAGCTGCCGCTCGATGACCGGCAACTGCAAGACGCTGGCACTGCTTGCCGACGAGCCCGGCTTTGTCCGCATGAATCCCGCGGACGCCCAGGCGCGCGGCATCAAGAACGGCGACATCGTCTCGATTCACAGCCGCCGCGGCCAGGTATACAGCCGCGCCGACGTGAGCGACCGTATCAACAAGGGCACGGTCTATATGACCTACCAGTGGTGGATCGGAAAGTGCAACGAGCTGACCATGCACAAGGTCGACCCGGTCTCGCATACGCCCGAGGACAAGTTCTCCGCCTGCCAGGTCGACGCCATTGCCGACCAGGTTTGGGCAGAGGGCGAGGTGGAGCGTCAGTACACCGAGCTCAAACAGGCTCTGGTGGACGCCGCCGCTCCCCAGGACGTTGAGCCCGGCGCCGCCAAGTTCGACGACGAGACGCACGTGAATCAAATCGTGTAGTCCCGTTCTCGTTGGCTTTTTGGGCCGGGCGTCCCGTACGTTCGGGAGCCCGGCCCGTTATTTTGAAAGGAAGTGGGGATGAACCGCTTCATCGACATCAACCCGGAGAGGTGCATCGGTTGCGGAACATGCCAGTCCGCCTGTGCCGACGCCCACCGGATGCAGGGTCTTCAGGATACGCCGCGCCTGGCGCTCGTGAAGACCGGCGGTATTTCGGCCGCCCTTGCCTGCCACCATTGCGAGGGTGCCCCCTGCGCCGAGGTCTGCCCGGTGAATGCCATCGAGCACGATGGCGATCGCATCCACGTCAAGGAGCAGGAGTGCATCGGGTGCAGGCTGTGCGCCATCGCGTGCCCCTTCGGAGCCATCCATCCCGATGGCACGTCTATCGCCGGTGTCGCAGGCATGTGCGACCCGACGCCTTCGTATCCTAAGTCCCTGAGCAGCCTGCTTACGTGGGCTCCCGGCCAGTACACCTGCGCTGTTAAGTGCGACCTGTGCGCCTTCGATCCGGACGGTCCGCATTGTGTGGCGGCGTGCCCCACCAAGGCGCTGACCGTCATGGGCGGCGCGGCCGATCGCGAGCTCGACGAGGCCAAGCGCCTGCGCTCGATCGAAAACGGTCCGGTCGTCGACGTTACCGCTGTGGCCCAGGGTCTGTCCGAGAAAGCAGAAGGGAGCGTAAACAATGGATAGCATGACGCTGTTTATCGCATCGCTTGCCGTCTCGTGCATCGGTGCGCTCGCCTCGGTTCTGCTGATTAAGGCCGACAACGCCGCCAAGACCGCCGGCTGCCTGATCGGCGCCGTCGCGGCCGTGCTGTCGTTCATCGCGGGCCTCGAGGCCGTGCTTGGCGACGTTTCGTCCCTCAACACGGTCTTCTTCTTCCCGTTCGCCCGTCTCGAGCTCTTGCTCAACGGCCTTGCGGGCCTGATCGTGGTCCTCATCTCGATTCTCGCCTTTGCGGGCTTCATCTACGGTCTGTCCTACTTCGACGAGTACCCGGGCAAGGTCGGGCGCGCCGGCTTCTTTATGAACACCTTCGTCGCCTCGATGATGCTCGTCATCACCGCCGACAACGTGTTCTGGTTCCTGGTCGCCTTTGAGCTCATGTCCCTTACGAGCTACTTCCTTGTCGTTATCGAGGAGAACAAGAACTCCATTAGGGGCGGTTGGCTCTACTTCGTCATCGCGCACGTGGGCTTCGTTCTCATCATGGCGAGCTTCCTGCTCATGACCAACGGCGTGGGCGGTTCCTTCAGCTTCAGTGATTTCCGTACGCATGACTTTGGACCCGCCGTCTCCTCCGCGTGCTTCGTCCTCGCGTTCTTCGGATTTGGCGCGAAGGCCGGTATCATTCCGCTGCACTCCTGGCTGCCCCAGGCGCACCCCGAGGCGCCGTCCAACGTGTCCGCCCTCATGTCCGGCGGCATGATCAAGATCGGCATCCTGGGAATCCTCAAGGTCGGTCTCGACCTGCTCGCGGGTTCGGGCGTCCAGCTCTGGTGGGGCCTCATGGTCCTGGTCTTCGGATCCATCTCGTCGGTCCTGGGTGTCGTCTACGCCCTCCACGAGCACGACATCAAGCGCCTGCTTGCCTATCACTCCGTCGAGAACATCGGCATCATCTTGCTCGGTGTCGGCGCGTCCATGACGGCGCACGCCCTGGGCAACGACGTCATCGCGACGATCGCGCTCATGGCCGCCCTCTACCACACGCTCAACCACGCCATGTTCAAGGGCGAGCTGTTCCTCGGCGCGGGCTCCCTGCTCTATGCCACAGGTACGCGCAACATGGAGAAGATGGGCGGTCTGTTCCGCCGCATGCCGGTCACGGCCGTCTGCTTCCTCATCGGTGCCCTTGCCATCTCGGCCATCCCGCCGCTCAACGGCTTCGTTTCCGAGTGGTTCACCTACCAGTCCCTGTTCAACATCTCGACGCTCTCCGACCCGGTCGTCATGGTGTTCGCCGTCGCCTCCGCGGCCGCCCTCGCCATCACCGGTGCCCTGGCCGTCACGTGCTTCGTGAAGGCCTACGGCGTCTCGTTCGCGAGCAGCCCTCGTTCCCAGGAGGCCGCGAACGCCAAGGAGTCCCCGGCTCCGATGTTGTTCTCGCAGATGCTCCTCGCGGCCATCTGCGTGGTACTGGGAATCGGCTCCCCGGTCATCGCCCCGGTTCTGGGCGACGTCGCCCAGAGCGTGCTTGCCGGCTCCGCCGTCACAGCCACCTCGGGCGTGTCTCTCGTGAACGAGATTTCCGGTGCCGCCACCTCCACCCCCGCGATCGCCATCGCGCTCGTGGTCCTCACCGGCCTCGCGTTCGCGTTGAGGTCCTGCCTCGGCGCCAAGGCCCCCGCTAAGAAGACCGACCCTTGGGCGTGCGGCTACGAGCCCAACGAGCACATGCCCGTCGTCGCCACGAGCTTCGCGTCCGACGTCGAACTCTTCATGGGCCCGCTCTACGCCCTGCGCGAGGTATGCACCAAGATCTGCTGGTCCATCGCGCACGTGTTCCAGAAGCTCACCGGTGTCGCCCAGGGCGTCGAGCCCCTGCCCGACCGTTTCCTGGTCGATGCACCGAGCGAGGGTGCCGACAAGCTGGCCGGCTTCGCCTCCAAGATCGAGGGCGGCAACTACTCCGTATACATCTGCTACATCGTCGCGGCGCTCGTGGTCTTCCTCGTGCTCGCCGTGGTCATGGTCTAGAGAGGGGAGAGGATATTATGAACATCGTTCTTGCGATGGCGCAGGGCCTCGTGGTCATGCTGGTCGCGCCCTTCTTCTCCGGCCTCGCCCGTGTGATTCGCGCGAAGATGCACAATCGCCGCGGTCCGTCCATCCTTCAGGATTACCGAGACCTCGCGAAGCTCATGGCGCGTCCCGAGTCCGTGAGTTCCGACTCGAGCTTCGTGCTGCGCATCATGCCGCCGCTGTTCCTCGCGGTGTCGTTTATGCTCGCCATGGGCCTGCCCATGTTCACGCTCCAGAGCCCCATGCCCGTCTTTGGTGACGCCATCACCATCATGTACGCGCTCGCGCTGTCCCGCTTCTTCTTCGCGCTGTCCGGCGTGGATTCCTCCAACGCCTACGCGGGCTTCGGCGGTATCCGCGAGCTCCTCATGAGCGTGCTCATCGAGCCGTCCATGCTCATCGCGCTGTTCACCGTCGCCATCGTGTGCGGCTCCACGGACATTGCGACCATGGGTCAGCACATCGTTACGGGCAACGTCTCGAGCGTCGTCGCCGTTATCCTCGCCGGCGTCGCCTTCGCGGCCGCCTGTTACATGGAGCTCGGCAAGCTTCCGTTCGATCAGGCCGAAGCCGAGCAGGAGCTCCAGGAGGGCCCGCTCGCCGAGCTCTCCGGCCCGTCCCTGGCCATGATGAAGCTCGCCATGGGCATGAAGCAGGTCGTGGTCGTCGCTTGGTTCACCTCCATCTTCATCCCCTGGGGAGAGCCCGCGACCATCGGCGTCACCGCTCTCGTGGGCGCCGTCGTCTTCCTCGTCAAGTGCCTGGTCGATTTCGTCGTCTGCGGCGTGCTCGAGAACTCCGTTTCCCGTTCGCGCTTCAAGGTGCTCGGTAACCAGACCTGGGCCGTCGTCGGCATCGCGGTCCTCGCGTTCGTCTTCGTCGTCGTAGGCGTGTAGGGAGAAGGGAGAAACTATGTCAATCGAATCGAGCTTGTCCCTCTTTGCCATGGTGGCGATCGCCGTCCCCATGCTGGGCTCCCTGCTCATCGTCATGCTGCCGCGTCCCTACGCTAAATGGATCTGCGCCTTTGCCGGCGGCATCGCCACGGTCGCTTCCGTTGGCTTGGCCGCGACGTTTGCCGGAAACGGCATGAACGCGGTCGATGTAACCTGGGCGAGTATGGGCCAGACCTTGGTCATGGGCTTCATATTCGACCGGATGAGCACGCTGCTCGCACCCGCGTTCGTCGCTATCGGCCTGCTCGTCGTCATCTATTCGTTCCCGTACATGAGCGATAAGAATAAGGAGCATCCCGACGCGCCCCGTCGTCGCTTCTACGTGTACTTCTCCACGTTCATCGGCGCCATGGCCGGTCTCGCCTACAGCTCCACCATCGTCGGCCAGCTCGTTTTCTTCGAGATCACCGGTGTGTGCTCCTGGGGCCTCATCAGCTACTACATGACGCCCACGGCCAAGAAGGCCGGTATGAAGGCGCTCATCATCACCCATATCGGCGCTCTGGGACTCTACATCGGCGCGGCCTTCCTGTTCGCCGGAACCGGCACGTTCGCGCTGAGCGCGATCTCCCAGCTCGATTCCGGTATGAAGACCGTCGTGCTGCTGCTCATCCTGTTCGCTGCTTGGGCCAAGTCCGCCCAGTTCCCGCTCTACATGTGGCTGCCCTCCGCAATGGAGGCCCCCACGCCCGTTTCCGCCTACCTTCATGGCGCGTCCATGGTTAAGGTCGGCGTGTGCGTGTTCGCCCGCGCTCTTGCGAGCGCCGGCGATATCCCCGAGATCGTCGGTTGGGTCGCCATCATCGACGCCGTCGTGACCATGCTCTTCGGCTTCCTCATGTACCTGCCCCAGAAGGATATGAAGCGCCTGCTCGCCTTCTCGACGATCGCGCAGCTCGCCTACGTGTTCTTTGGCCTGGGCCTCTCCGTGTTCGGAAGCCAGATGGCGTTTAACGGCGCCGTCGAGCACATCTTCAACCACGCGTTCACCAAGACCCTGTTCTTCCTCATCGCTGGCTCTCTCAGCTTCACGCTGGGAACCCGTATGCTGCCCAAGATCCAGGGCCTCATGAAGAAGTACCCGGTCACGGGCGTGGGCTTTGCGGTCGCCGCGACCGCTATCGCCGGCGTGCCCCCCATGAGCACGTTCTTTTCCAAGTTCCAGATCATTTCCGGTGGCTTCGCGGTTGGTGCTACCAACACGGTCATCTTTGTCCTCGTGTGCGTCATGGTCGTCGAGACCGTCGCCACCTTCGCATGGTTCCTGCGTTGGATGGGTAAGGTCCTGCCCGGTGAGCCGAGCGAGACCGTGGCCGCCGGCCAGCCCCTTCCGCGCGCCATGGCGTTCGTGTTCGTCGTCCTCATGATCATGGTCGTCGTCGCCGGTCCTCTGTCCTCTAGTTGGATGGGTTAGGAGGTAGGACATGGGTTATTCGTTAGTCAATATCCTGGGCGGTCTTCTGATCGTGACCTCCACCATGGTGGTCGTCTCGAAGACCATCCCGTCCGCCATCAAGTGGTACGCGATCCAGTCGGTTGTCCTGGTGGGCGTGCTGCTCACCCTGGGCCTCACCACCGGTGCCACCGAGCTTCTCATGTGGGCCGCGTCGGCCTTCGTCACCAAGGTGATCCTCGTTCCGTTCATTCTCAACCGTGCCTACAAGAAGATGGGTTCGCCTGCCGATAGCACGCTGACCTCCTCCATCAAGCCGGCCTGGACCATCATCCTCACCGGTCTGGAGGTGGCCGTCTGCTTCGCGGTGGTCACGCGCCTGAGCCTGCCCACCGCCGAGGTGGCCACTCCGGCCCTCGCCATCAGCTTCGCGCACTTCTTCGTCGGCCTCACGTGCATCATCTCCCAGCGCAACATCCTCAAGCAGATCTTCGGGTACTGCCTTATGGAGAACGGTAGCCACGTGACGCTCGCTCTGCTCGCGCCCACGGCCCCCGAGATCATCGAGATCGGCATCGCCACCGACGCCATCTTCGCCGTCATCATCATGTCCGCCGTCGTCGTGAGGATTTGGAACGACACCAAGTCGCTCGACTCCCACGACCTGACCGAATTGAAGGGGTAGGCCATGGATGTTTCAATGCTGACGGTCGCCCTGCTCGCTTGTCCTCTCGTGTTCTCCCTGATTATGGCTGCGCTCCCCAAGACGACGTCCTACAACGTCTTCGCGGGGCTCAACACCATCTCCGTCGCGGCGACCCTTGTCCTTTCGGTCGTCACCGCGGGAACCATGCTCTCGAGCGGGCAGAATATCGACGCTTTGGGCCTGTGGCTCCATCTCGATTCGCTCTCGTCGATCTTCGTCCTTCTGGTAGGCATCATCGGGTTCATCACCGGCGTGTACTCCATCTCCTATATCAAGATCGATATCGAGGAGAAGACCATGCCGGCCGAGCGCACCAAGCAGTACTACGCGCTGTTCAGCCTGTTCGTCTTCACGATGCTGCTCGCCTGCCTGTCCAACAACATCATCCTCACCTGGGCGGCGGTCGAGGCCACTACGCTGTCGACCGTGTTCCTCGTGGGCATCTACAAGAACAAGCAGGCGCTCGAGGCGTCTTGGAAGTACGCGATGATCTGCACCGCCGGTGTGGCCTTCGGCCTGTTCGGCACGCTGCTCATCTACGCGAACGCCGCCGATATCATGCCCAACGCGCATGAGGCCGCCTTCCTCACCTCCATCATGCCCTACGCCGACCAGTTCGACCCGATGCTCGTGCGCCTCGCGTTCGCGTTCATCGTCATCGGCTTCGGCACCAAGGCGGGCCTGTTCCCCATGCACACCTGGCTGCCCGACGCGCACTCCCAGGCTCCGAGCCCGGTCTCCGCGCTGCTCTCGGGCGTGCTGCTCAAGTGCGCCATGCTGGTGATCATCCGCTTCTACTCCCTGTCCATCATCACGGTGGGCGACACCTATCCGCGAACGCTCCTGCTCATCCTGGGCACGCTGTCCATCCTGGTAGCTGCCCTGTGCATCTTCAAGCAGGACGATATCAAGCGCCGCTTCGCGTACTCCTCCGTCGACAACGTCGGCGTGGTCGCGCTGTGCCTGGGTATCGGTGGCCCGCTCGGTATCGCCGCCTGCCTGCTGCACTGCATCTTCCACGGCTTCACGAAGGCGCTCGCCTTCTGCATGGCCGGTAACATCCAGCACATCTACCACACCCGCGACCTGAACAAGATCAAGGGCGTCGTCGAGATCGCTCCCGTCACGGCAGCGCTCACCATCATCGCCCTGCTCGCGCTCGCCGCCTTCCCGCCGTTCGCCCTGTTCATCTCCGAGTTCCTCACCTTCGTGGCCGGCGTTCAGTCCGGTCCCATCTGGGTGGTCGTGCTCGTGGCCATCGGCCTCACCGGCGTGTACTTCGCCCTTACCGGCATCGCGCTCAAGTCCATCTTCGGCAAGGCGCCCGAGGGCATGAAGCGCCACGAGGTGCCCGCCCTCATGATCATCCCCGAGATCGCCCTCGCGATCGTGGTCATGTGGTTCGGTATCGCCACCCCGGTCGCCATCACGAGCGGCGTCGAGGATGCAACGTCCGTCGTTTTGAACCAGAGCGTCGAAGAGCTCCACGAGGCCCCTCTCTACCGCATGGTGTTCAGTTCCCAGACCAAGACAAGTGAGGTGAATTAGCACCATGGCAGAACCTGAAAAGAAGGACTACGCTCGTCGCTGCGAAAGCCACGTCGAGGCCCTGCGTGCTGCAGTGCCGGGCGCTATCGAGAAGGTCGAATGGCAGTGCGAGGACCAGCTGACGATCACCGTCAAGCTGGACCGTCTGCCCGAGGCCGTCCACTACCTGTATTACGAGCGCTACGGCTGGATTCCTGTGATTGTCGGCAACGACGAGCGCAGCCTGTGCGGCCGTTACGCCGTGTACTACGTCATCTCCATGGAGGGGGAGGACCCCGGCTGGGTTACCGTGCGTGCCGAGGTCGACCCCGCCAAGATGACGTTCCCGTCCGTGACGCCGTTCGTCCCCGCCTGCGTGTGGGGCGAGCGCGAGCTGCGCGATATGTTTGGCCTGATTCCCGAGGGTCTGCCCGACCGCCGTCGCCTGGTGCTTCCCGACGATTGGCCCAGCGGGCTGTACCCGTTGCGCAAGGATTCGATGGATTACCGTTTCCGCCCCGCCCCCGCGAGCGACATGGAAAACTACGAATTCCTGGCCGACACCAAGGGCAAGGAGACTACGCTCGTCCCCATGGGACCGCTGCACATCACCTCCGACGAGCCCGGCCACTTCCGCCTGTTCGTGGAGGGCGAGACGATCGTCGATGCCGACTACCGCCTGTTCTACGTGCATCGCGGTATGGAGAAGGTCGCCGAGACGCGCCTGAACTATGACGCCGTGACGTTCCTCGCCGACCGCATCTGCGGCATCTGCGGCTGCGCCCACTCGGTGGCCTATGCCGAGGCCGTCGAGCGCGCTCAGGGCATCCATGTCCCGCCGCGCGCCCAGTACATCCGCGCCATCATGCTCGAGGTCGAGCGTCTGCACTCGCATCTGCTAAACATTGGTCTGGCGTCGCACTACACGGGCTTCGACTCCGGCTTCCAGCAGTTCTTCCGCGTCCGCGAGAAGTCCATGGACCTGGCCGAGAAGCTCTCCGGTCACCGCAAGACCTACGGCCTCAACGTGATCGGCGGCGTGCGCCGCGACATTTTGGCCGAGCAGAAGCTTTCCACGCTCACGACCATCCATCAGCTGCGCTCCGAGGTCCAGGAGCTCGTCGACGTTTTGCTCTCCACGCCCAACTTTATTGAGCGTACGAGCGGTATCGGCATCTTGGACCGCAAGATCGCACGCGACTTCTCGCCGGTCGGCCCGCTCATGCGTGGCTCGGGCTATGCCCGCGACGTGCGTTTTGACCATCCCTTCGACGGCTACGCCGATCCGGATGTTCAGAAGATGCATGCTGCCACGGCCGACACCTGCGATGCCTTCGGCCGTACCGCCGTTCGCATCCAGGAGGTCTACGATTCGATCGACATGATCGAGACCATGCTCGAGAACTGCCCGTCGGGCCCCATCCTCACCACGGATTGGGAGTACACCCCGCACAAGTACGCCATCGGCGCCACCGAGGCGCCGCGCGGCGAGGACGTGCACTGGGCCATGCTCGGCAACAACCAGAAGTGCTACCGCTGGCGCGCCAAGGCCGCCACGTACAGCAACTGGCCGGTCCTGCGCTACATGTTCCGCGGCAACACCGTGGGCGACGCGGCGCTGATCGTCGGCTCGCTCGACCCGTGCTACTCCTGCACCGACCGCGTGACGGTGACCGATGTCGCCGCCAAGCGCGACCACGTGCTCGACAAGGAGCAGTTCGAGAACGTCTGGCGCGACAAGTCGCCGCTTGCGGGCGAGGGCACCATGGCCGCTCCGCTCGATGAGGAGGCGCTCTAATATGCTGAAGCTTTGGAAGGTTAACGCCAAGGCCGGCGACGCGACGGTCAAGTACCCGTTTGCGCCGTTTCCCACCAACAAGGACATGCGCGGCAAGCCCGAGCACAACGCCGAGCTCTGCATCGCCTGCGGTGCCTGCGGCGTGGCGTGCCCGGCCGATGCCATTCGCATGGACACCGACCTTGCGGCCGATACCATTCGCATGGACACCGACCTTGCGGCCGATACCATCACCTGGTCGATTGACTACGGTCGCTGCATCTTCTGCGGCCGCTGTGAGGAAGCCTGTCCCATGGAGGCCATCAAGCTCACCGAAGAGTTTGAGCTGGCCGTTATGAGCAAGGACGACCTCACCAGCAAGAGCGTCTATACGCTCGAGCACTGCTCGCGTTGCGGCAAGCCGTTCGCCCCGCACAAGGAGATCGACTACGCCAAGCGCCTGCTGCAAAAGGCCGGCGGCATGGAGGCCATCCAGGCCGCCCGTACCGTCGGTATGTGCCAGGAGTGCAAGCGCGAGCTCGACGCCCTGCGCGCCGCTTCGGCCGTAAAGACCGGCAACGCGCACGGCATGGCTGCCAACGAGACGCTTGCGTCCGGTGAGCCCCAGGGCCCCGGCATGGAGTATCTGGGCGGCCACGGCGTGAACCCGGAGTATATCGACCGCGAGCTCAACCCCGATGCGCCCGAGATTCCCGCCGGTCCTGCGCCGGTCGAGGGCATCATCATGGATTTTGATACGAAGGAGGAGTAACCATGGCCGAACCCACGCTTTTGCCCGAGCGGCTTCAGTACCGCCCGACCAAGATCGAGCTCGATGAGAGCATCGAGAAGGCCAAGGCGACCCTTCTTAAGAAGATCAAGCGCTCGGTGTACGTCTACCGTGTTGACTGCGGCGGCTGCAACGGCTGCGAGATCGAGATCTTCGGTTCCATCACGCCCGTCTTCGACGTCGAGCGTTTTGGCATCAAGGTCGTGCCCTCGCCCCGTCATGCCGATGTGCTGCTGTACACCGGCGCCGTGACGCGCGCCATGCGCATGCCGGCGCTGCGCGCCTTTGAGGCCGCACCCGATCCCAAGATCGTGGTGTCCTATGGCGCGTGCGGCTGCACCGGCGGCATCTTCTACGACAACTACTGCGTCTGGGGCGGCACGGACAAGATTCTGCCGGTCGATGTCTACATCCCCGGCTGCCCGCCCAGCCCCGCGCAGACCGTCTACGGCTTTGCCATGGCACTTGGCCTGCTGGACCAAAAGCTCCATGCCGAGACCACGGTGGAGGCTGCCGGCGAGCAGGCCGACATCTTGCACCCCGGCGTGCCGTACAAGCTGCGCGTTGCCATCGAGCGCGAGGCTCGCGCCATGAGCGGCTACCGTTACGGCCGCGATCTCGCCAACGAGTTTATGGATACGCTCGAGGGCGCGCCCAAGGGCGATATCCGCGGTGCCATGGCGCTGCTCATTGACAAGCAGGACGATCCGCGCCGCGTTGAGGTCTACTCAGCGCTGCAGGATCTGGTGCTGGCCGGAGGTCGCTAGATGGAGCTCACGGACCGCTCTGGTTACTTTGCGGGCCCCGGCATGCTCGGCGGCTCCTTTGGCGATGCCTCGCGCGCAAGCGACGAGGCTGCCGAGGGCGTCGCCGACCCCTGCCTGGGCCATGCGCCCGACCAGGTGGTCTTCTATGAGCTCACGCGTAAGTTTGTGGAGACCGAGGAAGACGTTCCCCAGGAGGCCTGCGACGTGCTGTACTACACGCTCGTCGTGGGCCACCACACCGGCGTGCTCGACTGCTTTGAGCCGCGCCTGTCGGTGCCGGTGGATGTCTTCTATTCGCTCGTCGACGCGCTGCCGGAGGGGGAGGCCAAGACCAAGTTCGAGGCCATCCGCTCCTTTGGCGAGTGCCAGCTCGACAAGGCGGCGGTGCCGTCGCTGCTCGAAGCCTGCGATGCGCTGCTCGACGAGCGCGGTTTTCGCGGTTCTGCCAAGGCCGGCATCTCGGTGTTCGACGACGACTTTGGCCTGCATGCCCAGCAGGTCGCGTTCTTAATGAAGTTCCGCGATTTGGTGGAGCGCGTGCGCGATGTGTCGGGCGTGTATCTGACGGGAAGGTTGCAGTAATGGGTCGCGTTGTGGATGGACGCGTGAACGGCGCCCCGTTTGCGGGTATCGTGCTCACGGCGGGAAGCGTGCTGCGTGCCGACGATGCCGCCGGCCCCGTGCTCTCCAAAAAGATGGAAGACGCACCCATCGCCGGTTGGTACACCATCGACGGCGGCCAAACGCCCGAGGACGACATCATCGAGGTCAAGCGCGAGCGTCCGCCGCGTCTGGTCTTGGTCGATGCTGCCGACATGGCGCTGCCCGTCGGGTCCATCCGCTTGCTCGACAAGCGCGATGTGGCCCGCAAGTCGATGTTCACCACGCATTCGCTTCCCTTGTCGATTCTGATCGAAGAGATTGAGCAATCGTGTGATGATATCGTCTTCGTTGGAATTCAGCCGGGCGACACGGAGTTCTACAACCCCATGTCCCCGGAAGTCTTTGACGCCGTCGACGCCGTGTACGACGCCGTGGCCGCCAACGACTTTTCCCACTTTGTCCGCTTGGGGCAAGAGCAATAGGAGCGCTTGTCCCTGCTGATTAGGAAAGAAGTGATTGACATGGCAGATTCCAAGGCAGAATATCCCGCCCCCGATTGCCTGGCACCCGCCGCGATCGAGGCCAAGACCGAGGCCGCCGGCGTGACTAAGGCCAACCTGCCGGTCGCAAAGGCCTTTCTGTTGGCAATGTTCGCCGGTGCGTTCATCGCCTTCGGCGGCCTGTTCTTTACCGTGTTCTTGAGCGATAGCACGCTGGGCTGGGGCGCCCAGCGCGTCGTGGGCGGCCTGTGCTTTTGCCTGGGCCTGGTGCTCGTGCTGGTGTGCGGCGCCGAGCTGTTCACCGGTAATTCGCTTATGGTCTGCGCGCTCAAGAGCAAAAAGATCACCCTGGTCCAGATGCTCAAGGCTTGGGTCGTCGTGTGGCTTGGTAACTTTGCTGGTGCCCTGTTCATCGTCTTTTTGGTGTACATGGCCGGCATTTACAAGCTCAACGGCGAGGCGGTCGCCAATTCCATGGTGAGCGTCGCCGCCGGCAAGGTGACGGTCGACTGGGTGACGATCTTCTTCCGCGGCATCCTGTGCAATATCTTTGTGTGCCTGGCCGTGTGGATCGGTACCGCCGGCAAGACCGTGGTCGATAAGGTCGTGGGCATTCTGCTGCCCATCGCCGCCTTTGTGGCCTGCGGTTTTGAGCACTGCGTTGCCAACATGTACTTTTTGCCCATGGGTGCCGTGATGCACGCGTGCGGCTATGGTGCCGACGTCGCCGGCGCCGATGCGCTCAACGCCGCGGGCATTGCGTTTAACCTGTCCGCCGCCACGCTGGGCAACATCGTGGGCGGTGCGGTTCTGGTCGCGCTCGGCTACTGGTTTATCTACGCCAAGAAGTCCGAGGCGTAAGGTACCGTCTGTTTGACGTTGGGCCTCCCGCGGGGCGTTGCCGTGCGGGAGGCTTTTTGGGCCTGGGGCTCGTTGCCGGGCTGTTGACCTGTTGTGTTTGGCTGGTGAAAGGGGTAATCGAGATGGCATCTGCTGTGGAGCGTAACGGTCGCGCCGTGGTGACCACATGCGGGGGATGCTATGCCGATTGCGCCTTTGCGGCACGCGTCGAGGATGGGCGTGTGGTGGCCGAGTTGCCGGTGCCGGGGCATCCGTGCGCGGCGCGTGCCCTGTGCGCCCGCGGTCGGCATCGCCTGTCTATGCCGTTTGACGAGCGCGACCGGATTTTGCATCCCATGCGCCGACGAGCTGATGGCTCGGGGTTCGATGCGATTTCGTGGGACGAGGCGTTCGCGCAGATCGCAGCGCGCCTTTTGGGGATTGTTGACGGGCATGGTCCGCGTGCGCTGGGCATGACGCTCGGCGTGCCCTCGTTTGACCGCTACTGGGCGTATTGTTTTATGCGTGCGCTGGGCTCGCCCAACGTATACGGTGCCGACGGTGCCTGCGAGGTAAGCCGACTTACCGGTTGGGAGCACAGCCTGGGCTACAGCCCCGCCTCCGACCTGGCGCATACCGATTGCATCATGTATTTGGGGCGTTCCATCGTCGATTCGTCGACGATGGGGGCCGTTGATGCGCTCAACGATGCCCGTCGCCGTGGGGCGAAGATCATCGTGGTCGACCCCCGGCGCAGTGGCTCGGCCGCGCTTGCCGACCGCTGGCTGCGCGTGCGCCCGGGCTGCGACCTGGCCTTGCTGCTGGGCATTGCGCATGTGCTCATTGCCGAGGACTTGTACGACCGCGAGTTTGTTGCCCGCTATACCTCGGGTTTTGACGAGCTGGCGCAGGCGGCTGCTGTTTGGACGCCTGAGTGGGCCGAGTCGATGTGCGACGTGCCGGCCGCAGAGATTGTCGCCACGGCGCGCGATCTGGCTGCTGCCGCGCCTGCCGCCGTGGTGGATGCGGGCTTTCATGGTGGCATCGGTATCGCGTATGCCAATAGCACCCAGACCGCGCGCGCTATCTGCTTGGTCGATGTGCTGCTGGGCTGCATCGGACACGCGGGCGGCGCGCTCAATCCGCCCACGCCGCTTGTGTTGGGCGACCTCGATCCCGCGCGCTTTGCGACGCCGCCGGTGCCTCGCGGGCCCAAGTTGGGGTCCGAGCGCTATCCACTGGTCGATCCGGCGCGCGGCCTGTGCACGACCATCGGTCAGTCGATTCTTGCCGGCGATTTGCGTGGGCTCATCGTCTATGCCAGTAACCCCGGTGTGGGCTATGGCAATGCGCAGGCTTGGTTGAGTATTTTGCAGCAGCTCGACTTGCTCGTGACGATTGATATTCGCTGGTCCGAGACGGCGCGTGCTTCCGACTTTCTGCTGCCCGACGTGACGTATCTGGAGGCCGACCGCGGCGTGGGAACGGTGATAGGCTCCAACGATGCGCGTGTGTTCTACCGCAACGCCGTGCTGCCCGTGCTGCATGACGACACGCGTCCCGGTCGGGAGATCTTTGCCGGTCTGGCGCAGGCCTGCGGCGTGGGTGAGTACTTTCGGTTTACGTCCGACAATCTGGCGGCTGCCCAGGTGGCGCCGTTTGGGATTGATCTGGACGAGCTCAAGGAGCGCGGCTGGGCCGATACAGGTGTTGCGTTGCCGTCGCGTACGGGCGAGCCGGCGATTCCCTTGGACGGCGGCAAAATTGCGCTGGTAAGTGACGTGTGGGAGCGTGCCGGTTTGGGTCGCGTGCCCAACTGGATCGCGCCCATGGTGGAGCCCGGCCCGGGGATGTTTCGCCTCATTAGCGGCAACCGTCCCTTTGAGTCGCATACCTCGCGAAGGATTGCGGCCCAAGGTGCCGCCGAGGCTGGATCGGACCTGGATGCCGTGCAGATGAATGCCGATGTCGCCGCTCGCATGGGTATCGCTGATGGCGAGGTCGTCGAGCTTGTGAGCGATATGGGCCGCGATCGCGTACGCGTGGAGACGACGCCCTATCTGCATCCGGCGTGCATCTTCACGTCGGCCGCTCCCGGCGGGCGTTCGTTTGGCGCCGATGCCGGTGGCGCTCAAGTCTTGGGCGTGGGCCCGCTCGACCATACGCCGTTGCGTTGGGACCCGTTGACGGGCGCCGCGCTCACCCAGGAAAACGCCGTTCGCGTGGAAAAGATCGCGGCGCGCGAGGATAATAGCGGATGATTGACTCAGCCGATCGAATTGGCTGATAGTTTGACGTTCGAACGATTGATTCACCTTTGGTTTTGAAAGGCCGCACATGAGCGATAGCCAGAACATGTCCGATGAGGTACGCGCCCGCCTGCGCGCCATTCCCTCCGTCAACGAGCTGCTTGCCGAGTGGCCGGTAGTGAAGGCGGCGGGGGAGACTTGCGACGCGGTGGTGCATGCCGCCGTCACGGCCGAGCTCGACGAGGAGCGCGCCGCCATTCGCGCCGGTGCCGCCCCGCGCTCCAAGCGCGAGCTGGCCTCGGCCATCGAGTGGCGTGCACATCGCTCCGCGCTGCCGAGCCTGCGCCCCGCCGTCAACGCCACGGGTGTGGTCATCCATACCAACTTGGGTCGCGCCCCGCTCGCGGAGTCGGCGGCAAAGGCCGTGGCCGAGGTCGCACGTGGGTACAGCACGCTCGAGTACAGCGTGGACACCTGCTCGCGTGGGTCGCGCAAGGAACATGCCGCGCAGCTGATCCGCTCGCTTACCGGTGCCGAGGATGCGCTGGTCGTTAACAATAACGCGGCCGCCGTGCTGCTGGTGCTGGCGACCCATGCCGCAGGCAAGGAGGTCATCGTCAGCCGCGGCGAGCTTGTCGAGATCGGCGGCAGCTTCCGCATCCCCGATGTCATGGCGGCTTCGGGCGCCAAACTCGTCGAGGTCGGCGCCACCAACCGCACGCATTTGAGCGACTACGAGAGCGCCATCACGCCCGATACGGCGATGATCCTCAAGGTCCATCCTTCCAACTATCGCATCGAGGGTTTCCACGAGGAGGTAGGTTCTCGGGAACTTGCGGCGCTTGCTCACAAGCATGGCCTGTTGTTCTACGAGGACCAGGGATCGGGCGCGCTGTTGCCCGATGACATCCTGGTGCGCGGCGGTGAGGAGCCCACGCCGGCTTCGGTCGCGGCGGGGCTCGATATCGTGTCGTGCTCGGGCGATAAGCTGCTGGGCGCCGCGCAGGCAGGCATTATCATGGGCCGTCGCGATCTGGTCCAGGCCTGCGGGTCGCATCCGCTTATGCGTGCCCTGCGTCCGGGCAAGTTGGCGCTCACGGCGCTCGAGGCCACACTGCGCATCTACATGGACGGGGCGGATGTGGCCCATCGTGATGTCCCGGTGCTCAGCATGCTCACGCTTCCGCAGGCTCATCTGGAGCGTCGTGCTTGCAAGCTGCGCGATCGTATGGTCGCCGGGCTCGATAAGGCCGGTTGCCCGTGTGCCGTCCAGGTGGAGATCGTCGAGGAATCGTCGACCCCCGGCGGTGGCTCGCTGCCTACCGTCGAGCTGCCCACGATGTGCGTGGCCGTCTGCCCGGTCGACGGGCGCCTGTCCGTCGACGCGCTCAAGCGCTTGCTCGTCCAAGACTTCGATACGCCGGTCGTCACGCGCGCCTCGCACGATCGTATCCTGTTTGATGTGCGCACGCTTGTGGGCGACCGCGATATCGAGACGGCGGCATCGACGCTCGTCGCGTGCGTTGAGAAGGCGGTTGCACGATGAGTGAGGTTCAAGCGCTGGTGGAGTGTCCCGTTATCGTTGGCACGGCGGGCCACGTCGACCACGGTAAGTCGGCGCTGATCGAGGCACTGACCGGCAAGAATCCCGATCGTCTGGAAGTTGAGCGCCGTCGCGGTATGACCGTGGAGCTGGGCTTTGGCGAGCTGGCGCTGCCGAGTGGCAAGATCGTGGGCCTGGTCGACGTGCCGGGCCACGCGCATTACTTGCGCGCCATGGTGCAGGGTGCCACGGGTATCGACGTGGCCGTGCTGGTGGTTTCGGCCTTCGAGGGCGTGATGCCGCAGACACGCGAGCACGTGCATGTGCTGGAGCTGCTGGGCGTCACACACATGGTGGTCGCGATGACGATGTGCGACCTGGCCGATAGCGAAATGATTGAGCTGGCCGAACTCGACGTGGACGATTTTCTTTCGGATACCGTGTTTGCGGACGCGCCGATCGTGCCTGTGTCGTCCAAGACCGGCGCGGGAATCGATGACCTGCTGGCTGCGCTCGACGAGCAGGTTGCCGCTTGCTGGGATGCCTGCCGTGCCCGTGCCGAGCTCACCGATGCCGCACCACGTCTGCCCATCGACCGCTGCTTTACGATCAAGGGCGCCGGTACCGTGGTGACGGGAACGTTGCACGATGCGCCCGTCGCGGTGGGGGATGAGCTCGTCGCGCTGCCGTCGCGTACGGTCTGTCGCGTGCGCGGGATTCAGGTGCATGGTGATACGCCGCGGGCGTTGCCCGGTCAGCGTGTGGCGCTCAACTTGGTGGGCGATGCCGTCGCCGCGCTCGATCGCGGTGAGATGCTCGGCGTGGCGGGCCGCTTTGGCCAGACGATGCGCTTTATGATGACGTTTACGTATTTGGGCCGCGAGGGAGCCAAGCCGCGTGTGCTCGAGTCGGGTGCGCGTGTGCACGTGATGGCGGGTACGGCCGAGGTCGTCGGTCGCATCATGTTCATGGAGGGTGAGGCCCCCATGGCGGTGGGCGAGACCCGTATCGTTCAGGTGCGCTTGGAAAACTCGCTGCCGCTACGTGCCGGGGACCATGCCGTGGTGCTGTCCTATTCGCCCGTGATGCTTGTTGGCGGCGGGCGCGTGCTGCTTTCGCGCTGCCGTCGCTCGCGCGAACTTACTGAGGGGGAGCGCGTGCTGTACACGGCGCTTGAGGCCGGAGATATTGCGGGCGGTGTGGGCGCTTGGCTGGCGTTGCAGACGCTGCCGGTTACGGCGGTTGATGTTGCCGAGGCTTTGGATCTTGGTGTCGGCGAGGTCGATGCCGCGCTGCGCGGGTTGGTGGCGCAGGGCTCTGTTCGCAAGCTTGCCGTTGGCGATGCGGACCTCTATGCGGACGCCGTGGTGCTCGACGCCGCGATGGATGCACTGGCGGCGACCCTGTCAGCCATGCACACGGCGGCCCCCAAGGAAACGGGCTTTACGCCTGGCGCCGTTGCCCATGCTGCGTGGCCTGCCGCTGATGAAGGCGTTGCCGCGGCTCTGATTGCCGAGGGCTGCTCGCGTGGCGTGTGCGCCGCCGAGGGCGCCGAGGTATTCGATCCGCATTCGGCCGCCGCGGCGGCACGCGTGGTGCGCGAGGCATGCGAGCGGATCGTCGCGCTGCTTGACGAGGCCGGTCTGGATGTGCCGGCGCTTCCTGAGGTGGGCGAACAGCTGCAGCTCGGCCGCGACACTATGACGCGCGCCCTGCGCGAGCTTTCACTCAACCGCTCCATCGTGAAGGTCGAGCGCGACGTTGCCCTGTCTGCTGCCGCTGAGGCCCGCGCGCGTGAGCTCGTCGCTTCCGCCATTGCCGACGCTGGTGGCGCTGCCACCACGAGCGCCCTGCGCGAGGCTCTGGGCGTGTCGCGCAAACGCGCCATCAGCATCCTTGAGCATCTGGACGCCGTACGCTTCACATCCCTCGACAAAGAAGCCGGCGGCTTGCGCTCCCTACGCTAGGCCGGTCGCCTGCCCCCGTCTCCTCAGTTGCGGTGAAATAGTTCCTATTTGGAGGCTTTGGCAGCAAATACAGGAACTATTCCACCGCAACTTCTTGTTCGTCTTTTTGGGATGGAGCCGTTTCGGTTTGGTAAAATACCGCCGCACTTGGGAACGGATGGGCTCCGGTGGGCTCCGCGGTCCTCAAAACCGTTGCGAGGCGTGCAAAACGTCTTGGATGTGTTCGATTCACATACGTTCCCGCCATACGCTACCAGCGCTTTTGTGCTCGCGGTCTTGCTGCGTGCCGCAAAAGCGCTGTTTTGTTTTTGCATGGGTTTGCCGTGCCGCCCGCTTTATCGGCGACGGTATTTGGCTTCGTGTGTTGGGTTTTGAGCATGCCGATGGGGGTGGTTTGCCGTATGACTACCGTAAGACGGGCTGATCTTTCTTGTGTCGTTCAAGCGGGCGGGTTGTCGTCGCGCATGGGCTGCGATAAGGCGCGCATGGCGTTTTGCGGCGAGCCGCTCATCGAGCGCGTGCTGGGTCGACTGGCGCCAGTTGCCGGCGAGCTGGTCGTGACGACGTCGCGCCCTTGCGAGCTTGCCTACCTTGAGGAGCTTATGTTTGATGGCCTGCGCCCCCGCGTGGTGATGGACGTCGAAGGTCCCGCCGGTGCCATGCGCGGCATCGCGAGCTCGTTGGCCGCGGCCCGATTGCCGCTCGTGGCGATCGTCGCCTGCGATATGCCGTTTGTCTCGCCGGAGCTCATCGGCGCGCTTGCCGATCGTGTTGAGGCCGAGGCGCTCGACGTGTGCGTACCGCGCGAGGAGCGGGGGATTGAGCCGCTTTGCGCCGTCTGGCGCCGTGACGCGTGTGCGCCGGTTGCCCAAGAGTTGCTCGCCTGTGACCGCCAGCGCATTCGCTGCCTGATCAATCGCGTTCAGGCTGGTTATATGGATGAGCCGCAGATCGTTAAGTCCGCGGGTTCGACGCTCTGCTTCGAGAACGTCAATACGCCCGAGGAGTTTGCGGCGGCCGAGTTACTCGCCTAGACGATTGGAGTTGCCATGTCTCACGATATTTGCCCCGACACGGGAGAGCCTTGCACTTGCGATGGTTCCGAGCCCTGTACCTGCGGCTGCGGTGGCTGTGGACATACTGCGGAAGAGGAAGCGGCCGCCGCGGCGTATCGCGAGGCACACCGCGAAGGCCCGTCCGGTGATGCCCTCGACCACGAGCGCAAGATTATCGTGTCGTTTGACAGCACCTTCGATGTGATGGAATGCGAGCGGCTGTGCCTGGATGCCGGCGTTCCCGGGCGCATTGTGCCTTTGCCCGGCTCCATTACCGCAGGTTGCGGCCTGTGCTGGGCCATGCCGTTCTCGGGTGATGCCCTCGCCGCCTTCCGCGCTGCCACCGAAGGCCGCATAACCCCCGCCGACTACCATCAGCTTGTCCTCTAATCACCAAAACCACCACAAAGGTGCCTGTCCCCAATGTGGTGGTTTGGAACACGTGGACGAAACAGGTTTGAAACACGGGTTTTGCGCGTCAGACACTCAAAAACGCTTCTACCTGCATCGTAATCAAAATGAAACATCTGCTCGTCGGCTTATGCGAAACTTTGCTGCAACAGTGCGATATTATCCATACTCGATAAAGTTCGCGGCGCATAGGGTGCCGCGACCAACATTTTTCGTTTCCCATCATTGGAGGAAGCATGAGCTACACGCAGAAAGTTCTCGAAGAGCTCAAGGCCCGCTATCCCGAGCAGCCTGAGTTCATCCAGGCCGCGACCGAGATCCTCGGCACCATCCAGCCGGCGCTCGACGCCCACCCCGAGTACGAGGAGGCCGCCCTGCTGGAGCGCCTCGTCGAGCCCGAGCGCATCGTCATGTTCCGTGTTCCCTGGGTCGACGACCAGGGCAAGGTTCAGGTCAACCGCGGCTATCGCGTCGAGTTCAACTCTGCCATTGGACCCTACAAGGGCGGCCTGCGCTTTAACCCGACGGTCACCCTGGGTATGCTCAAGTTCCTGGGCCTGGAGCAGATCCTCAAGAACAGCCTGACCACCCTTCCCATGGGCGGCGGCAAGGGCGGCTCCGACTTTGACCCCAAGGGCAAGTCCAACAACGAGATCATGCACTTCTGCCAGTCCTTCATGACCGAGCTCTATCGCCACATCGGCCCCAACACCGACGTTCCCGCCGGCGACCTGGGCGTTGGCGGCCGCGAGGTTGCCTACCTGTTCGGTCAGTACAAGCGCCTGACCAACGAGTGGACCGGCGTCCTTACCGGCAAGGGCCTCTCTTTTGGCGGCTCGCTCGCCCGTACCGAGGCCACCGGCTACGGTCTGGTCTACTTTGTGGACGAGTACCTCAAGAGCCGCGGCGACTCCTTCGAGGGCAAGAACGTCGTCGTTCACGGCTCCGGTAACGTCGCCATCTACGCGGTCCAGAAGGTCGCCCAGCTCGGCGGCAAGGTGCTCGCCTGCTCCGACACCCATGGCTGGGTCGAGGATCCCGACGGCATCGACTACACCGTGCTCGAGCATGTCTACAACAAGAAGCGCTCTGGCCACGACAAGGGCGTCACGCTCGCCATGTACGTTGACGAGAAGCCCAACGCCGTGTGGCACGAGGGCGACGGCCGCGGCGTGTGGCAGCTGCCCTGCGACATCGCGCTGCCCTGCGCTCGCGAGAACACGCTGCTGCTCGAGGACGCCCAGGCGCTCGTCGCCAACGGCTGCAAGGTGGTCGGCGAGGGCGCGAACATGCCCACGACCATCGAGGCCACGACCTACTTCCAGGAGAACGGCGTCGCCTTTATGCCCGGTAAGGCTGCCAACGCCGGCGGCGTGCTCGTGTCCGGCCTCGAGATGAGCCAGAACGCCGAGCACCTGTCCTGGACCTTCGAGGAGGTCGACGGCAAGCTCGAGCAGCTCATGCGCGGCATGTTCCACAACGTGGACGACACCGCCAAGGAGTATGGCCAGGAGGGCAACTTTGTCATGGGCGCCAACATCGCCGGCTTCCTGAAGGTCGCCGACGCCATGCTCGCCCAGGGCGTCTGCTAATCCTTTGCTCGACATAGCTCCGCACAGCACCAGCTGATGATCTTAAGGCTCCCGACCATATTGGCCGGGAGCCTTTTTCTATGGTGGTGAGGGTCGTGCGCCCTCGTTTGGTACACTTAGAGGTACTGGACAAGTAAAGAGATGGGGGAGAACGTGCTCAAGTTCGGTACCTACGTCCGTGTTGGAAACGCGGCCGAAGCCTATGAGCTCTTACAGAAGAACCGCAACAACAAGATTGTGGGCGGCGGCATCTGGATGCGCCTGGGTTCGCGTCGCGTGGCGACGGCGATTGACCTTTCGGCCTGTGGACTCGATCAGATCGAGGAGACCGAGACCGAGTTTCGCATCGGTGCCATGTGCACCCTGCGCCAGCTTGAGCGCCATGCCGAGCTCAACGCGCTCGTCAACAACGTATTTGAGTTTGCCGTCCACGACATCGTGGGCGTGCAGCTGCGCAACACCGCCACGGTGGGCGGCAGCATCTACGGCCGCTTCGGTTTCTCGGACGTGCTCTCGGCCTTTTTGGCGCTCGACTCGTACGTTGAGCTGACGGGTGCCGGCCGCGTGCCGCTCGCTGAGTTCGTGGATATGGGCTATGTGCGCGACGTGATCGAGCACGTCGTGGTCGTCAAGCACGATTACCGTGCGAGTTACGAGGCCGTGCGCAAGGCCGCGACCGACTTCCCCTCGCTGAACGTCACTGCCGCCTGGTGGGACAACAGCTGGCATGTCACCGTGGGTGCCCGCCCGCTGCGCGCGACCCTGCTGCGGGGCGAGGCATGCGGCCTGGTGAACGAGCAGCCTTCCGAGGACGAGCTGCGTGCCCTGGCGGCGTCCGTACGCGCGCTGGGCTACGGCACCAACCTGTGGGGCTCGGCCGACTACCGCCGCCGCATCTCGGCCCCGCTCGCCGTCCAGGCCGTGCGCCGCGCCGCTGGCATCGAGCTTTCGGCCGCGCTTGCCCGCGAGCTCGAGACCGTTCAGGTCCCCAAGTTTGCCACGGACGAGTATTCCTGCCGCCGCGTGCCCGGCGTCGATTCTAGCGAGGTGCGCTAATGGCTGCCAAACTCATCGATCTTTCCTTTACGCTCAACGGTCGCAAGGTCAAGGTTCAGATTTCCCCCGATACCATGCTCTTTGCGCTGCTGCGCGAACAGGGTTGCGCGTCGGTGCGCTGCGCCTGCGAGACCACCAACTGCGGCCTGTGCACGGTGTGGCTCGACGACGATCCGGTGCTGAGCTGCTCGGTTCCCGCCGCGCGCGTCGAGGGCCGCTCCGTCACCACGCTCGAGGGTCTCAAGGCCGAGTCCGAGACGCTCGCTCGCGCCATGGCTGCCGAAGGTGCCGAGCAGTGCGGTTTTTGCGCTCCCGGCCTCATCATGAACGTGCTGGCGCTTGCCCGCGCCGCCAAGGAGGACCCGAGCCTTGTCGCCACGCGCGAGGAGCTCTCGCGCCAGCTGGCTGGCAACCTCTGCCGTTGCGGCGGCTACGAGAGCCAGCTGCGCGCCATCGTCCGCTTCCTTAACGAGTCCGGCGTGCAGGTGGGCTTCGAGATGACCGAGCTGCCGGTCAACGACACGAGCTCTGACGGCGTCACCTACAAGCAGATTACCCACAAGCAGCCTAAGAAGGACTCGAAGGCCCTGCTCGAGGGCCGTCCCGTCTACACGGGCGACATGGTGCCCGCCGGTGCGCTCGTCGTCAAACTTAAGCGCAGCCCGTATGCCCGCGCCAAGATCCGCTCCATCGATACGTCGCGCGCCCTGAAGGTGCCCGGCGTGGTGGGCGTCTACACCTACGAGGACGTTCCCAAGCGCCGTTTTACCATTGCCGGCCAGAGCTATCCGCAGCCGAGTCCCTACGACCGTCTGATTCTCGAGAACCTCGTCCGTTATCAAAACGAAGAGGTGGCGATCGTCGCCGCCGAGACCGAGGAGGCCGCCGATAAGGCGCTCAAGCTCATCAAGGTCGACTACGAGGTGCTCGAGCCTCTGCTCGACTTTACCCAGGCGCTCGATAACGACATCGTGGTCCACCCCGAGGGCGACGTGACCTTTATGTTCCCGCAGGGCGGCGATGTTCCGCGCAACCTGGTGTGCAGCGGTACCAGCGATTATGGCGATCTGGACGAGGCCTTCGCCCAGAGCGACATCGTCTTTGAGCGCACCTACACCAGCCAGGCCACGCAGACCGCGCCCATGGAGACCTTCCGCGCCTTTGCGACGACCGATGCGTTCGGGCGCATTTCGGTGACCACCTCCACGCAGGTGCCCTTCCACGTGCGCCGCATGGTCGCGCAGTCGCTCGACATTCCGCAGTCGCAGGTGCAGGTCATTAAGCCGCGCATCGGCGGCGGCTTTGGCTCCAAGCAGACGGGCTGCTGCGAGATCTTCGTGGCGTTCGTCACCCAGCAGACCGGCCGTCCGAGCTATTGCTGCTACACCCGCGAGGAGACCATCACTGCAGGCAACTCGCGCCACCAGATGCAGATGACCGTTAAGCTGGGCGCCATGAACGACGGCACCATCACGGCCATCGACCTGCACACGCTGTCCAACGCCGGCGCCTATGGTGAGCATGCCACCACGACGATCGGGCTTTCGGGCCACAAGAGCCTGCCGATTTACAACCATGTGAGGGCGAGCCGCTTTAGCTGGGACGCCGTCTACACCAATACCAACCGCGGCGGTGCGTATCGTGGCTACGGTGCCACCCAGGGCCAGTTTGCCGTGGAGAGCGCCGTTAACGAGCTCGCCGACATGCTGCACATGGACCCCGCCGATCTGCGCCTTAAGAACATCGTGCGCGAAGGCGAGATCATGCCGCAGTATTACAACGAGAAGCTCAACGCCTGTGCGCTCGACCGCTGCCTGCTGCGCGCGATGGACATGATCGGTTGGCGCGACAAGCCGCTGGCCGTCGACCTGGGCGACCGCGTGCGTGCCTTGGGCTGCGCGCTCACCATGCAGGGCTCGGGCATTTCCAACGTGGATATTGCCGGCATCGACATGCGCCTGGAAGAGGACGGCTTCATTACCATCGGCACCGGCGCCACCGATAACGGTATGGGCGTCGACACGATCCTGGCGCAGATTGCCGCCGAGGAGCTGGGCGTGGAGAGCTCGCTGATCGTGGTGCGCGGCGTGGACACCGACGTGTCGCCGTTCGACGCCGGCTCGTACGCGAGCTCGGGTACGTACGTGACGGGCCTGGCAGCCAAGAACGCCGCGACCGAGCTGCGCCAGAAGATTTGCGCCAAGGCCGCCCAGATGTGGGACGTGGACGCCGCCGACGTGGTCTTCGACGGCCAGTACGTGCGCCTGTCCGACGAGCGTGCCGCGCGCGAGCAGAACCGCTACCTCACGCTGCGCGACTTTGCCAACCTGTGCGTCAAGAACATCGCGGGCGGCGACGCGCTGACCTCGCATGCCTCTGCCTGCCTGCCCGTTTCGCCCCCGCCGTTTATGGCCGGCATTGCCGAGGTCGAGGTTGACAAGGCCACCGGCAAGGTGACCGTGGTGGATTACGCCGCTGCCGTCGATTGCGGCACCGTGATCAACGAGGCGCTCGCGCGCGTCCAGGCCGAGGGCGGCATTGCCCAGGGCATCGGTCACGCGCTCTACGAGATCGTCGAGCATGACGACCGCGGTCGCCTGCGCACCGGCAACTTTATGAGCTACAAGCTGCCTACGCGCCTGGATATCGGCAGCATTCGCGTGGCCTTTGAGCCGAGCTACGAGCCGACGGGCCCGTTTGGCGCCAAGTCGATCGGCGAGGTCGTCATCAACACGCCGCTCGCCGCCGTGGCCTCGGCCGTCGCACACGCCACCGGCCACCAGGTCCGCTCGCTGCCGATCACGCCGGAGAAAGCGCTGCTGGGGGAGTAGCGGGTCAGCGAACAAGTCGTAATTGGCGGGACGGGGCAACTCGTTCCGCCTTTCGCACTCGTGGTGAGGTCGTGAGCCTGTAAAAGGTGTGCGTGCGCTTGCCGTTCGTATCTGCTATCATTCCTAGTCTGTGCGCTCATGCGGGCGTGGCGGAATTGGTAGACGCGCCAGATTTAGGTTCTGGTGGGATTCCCGTGAAGGTTCGAGTCCTTTCGCCCGCACCAACGCATCTGCGTCGGCCCTGGCCGTCGCGACTCTTTGTTGCATAAAGGTACCAGCACCTCAGATAAGCTGGGCAGTATGAGGAGGAACGTGTTGAACATCACCGCTTCTGACGTCAAGGACGCCAAGCTCACCGCTACGGTCACCATCCCGGCCGCCGACGTCGACGCCGCGATCAAGAAGGCTTACAAGGACACCGCCAAGAAGTACCGCTTCCCGGGCTTCCGCGCCGGTAAGGCTCCCCGTCCGGTTATCGACTCTGCTCTTGGCGCCGAGGCTACCCTCGCTCAGGCCACCAACGACCTGATCGCCGCCAACGAGCCCGCCGTCCTCAACGAGCTGGACATCGTCCCCACCAAGAATGGTGACTACAAGGACCTCGACCTCGCTAAGGATCACGAGGACTACACCTACACCGTCGAGTTCTCCCTGCGTCCCGCCGCTGAGCTCTCCTCCTTCGACGCTGTCGAGATCGAGATGCCTCCTGCGGAGGTCACCGAGCCCGAGATCAACAACCAGGTCGAGATGCTCCTCAACTACCGTGCCACCTTCGAGGACGTTGAGGGTCGCGCCGTCGAGGCCGAGGACTACGTCACCGTCGACCTCAAGGCCGTCGAGAACGCCGACAACTTCGCCGCCGAGGGCCGCATGCTCATCGCCGGTAGCGACAGCAACCCCAAGGAGTTCAACGAGGCCCTGATCGGCGCTAACGTTGACGATGTCAAGACCGTCACCTGGACCGACGAGGTCGAGGAGGGCGAGGAGGCCGAGACCCACACCGTCGAGGTCACCGTCAAGGGCATCAAGGTCCGCAACACCCCCGAGCTCACCGACGAGCTCGTCAAGTCCGACTTTGGCTTCGACAGCATCGACGCCATGCGCGACGCCATCAAGATCGAGATCGAGCAGGACAAGGCTTCCCGCCTCCCAGCCGAGAAGGAGAACCGTTGCGTCTCCGCTCTCGCCGAGCGCCTGCAGCTCGACGAGATGGACGCCGACTACGAGCAGTCCGTCTTTGAGGAGCTTGGCCAGAACTTCCTGTCCAACCTCGCTGCCCGTGGCATGACGCTCGACACCTGGCTGCCCGCTTCCGGTCTGACCATGGAGCAGTTCATCGGCGACCTGCACAAGCAGGCTAACGACGTTGCCCGTGAGTCCCTGGCTCTCGACGCCCTTGCCCGCGAACTTAAGATCGAGGTCACCGAGGACGACATCAACGCCGAGTTCGAGAAGGCCGGCGTCAAGGACGTCGAGGCTTCCAAGGCCGAGTTCATCGCCGATGGCCGCATGCCTGCCGTCCGCGAGTCCATCCGTCGCTCCAAGGCCGTCGATCACCTGGTCGAGAACGCCAAGGTGACCGAGGTCGACGAGACCGCCAAGGACGCCGAGTAATTCTCGCCACCTTGCCCGCGAGCGCATGCATGCGCCCGTGATGGGGTAAAGTTATACACCGGTTATCCGGTTGCTTCGTACGGTGCCAGCCAATGCATAGCATGCGGGCACCGTACGTTTGTCTAGAGCCATTATTGGTCCGTAAGAGAAATGGAGATGCGTATGATCGCCAAGTTCGATTCCGCCCTCGTGCCATACGTTATCGAGCAGACGCCGCGCGGCGAGCGCAGCTACGATATCTATTCGCGCCTGCTCAACGACCGCATCATCTTTTTGGGCGAGGAGATTAACTCCGTCAGCGCCAACCTGGTCGTTGCCCAGCTGCTGCATCTTGAGAGCCAGGATGCCGAGAAGGATATCTCGCTCTACATCAATTCGCCCGGTGGCGAGGTTTACTCCGGCCTGGCGATTCTGGACACCATGAACTTCATCAAGCCGCAGGTCTCCACCATCTGCGTCGGTATGGCCGCGTCTATGGCCGCCGTGCTGCTTTCCGCCGGTGCCAAGGGCAAGCGCTTCTGCCTGCCGCATTCCAAGGTCATGATTCACCAGCCTAGCGGCGGTGCCCAGGGTCAGCAGACCGAGATCGAGATCGTGGCCGAGGAGATCAAGAAGACCCGTCGCGAGCTCAACCAGATTCTGTCCGATGCCTCGGGCCAGCCGATCGAGAAGGTCCAGGCCGATACCGAGCGCGACAACTACCTGACCGCTGCCGAGGCCCTCGACTACGGCCTGATCGACCGTATCGTCACCTCGCGCGACCTCGCCGCGAAGGACGCCTAGGATGGCCGGTAACATGCAGGACAACTTCGACGAGAACGGCAACCCCATCCGCTGTTCCTTCTGCGGAAAAGAGCAGGGTCAGGTTCGCCGCCTTGTTAAGGGCCCGACCAACATCTTTATCTGTGACGAGTGCGTCGCCGCCTGCTCCGAAATCCTTGAGGAGTCGCTGGCTTCGGACTTTATGGACGCCGCCCGCAACGGCAAGCTGCCGGGCTTCCTCAACGACCACGGCCAGGCTGCGTCCCAGCCCGCCGTTGACCCCGAGACGGAGGGTTTTGAGCTCGAGGATGACCGTCAGGTCATCACGCACGTGCCGACGCCGCACGAGATCTATGACGAGCTTTCGGCCTATGTTATGGGTCAGGAGGACGCCAAGCGCGCCATGTCGGTGGCCGTGTACAACCACTACCGTCGCGTGATCGAGGGCGGTGCTGCGCTTTCGGCCTTTGACGACGGCTTGGACTCGCAGCTCGACGACGATATGGACGAGGTGGAGCTCGCCAAGTCCAACATCTTGCTGCTCGGTCCCACCGGTACCGGTAAGACCCTGCTCGCCCAGACGCTCGCGCGCATCCTCGAGGTGCCGTTTGCCATCGCCGACGCCACCGCGCTCACCGAGGCCGGTTACGTGGGCGAGGACGTGGAGAACATCCTGCTCAAGCTCATTAATGCCGCCGACGGCGATATTGAGCGCGCTCAGGTGGGCATTATCTACGTGGACGAGATTGACAAGATCGCCCGCAAGGCCGAGAACCTCTCCATCACCCGCGATGTCTCGGGTGAGGGCGTTCAGCAGGCGCTGCTTAAGATTCTTGAGGGCACGGTGGCAAGTGTTCCGCCCACCGGCGGCCGCAAGCATCCCCAGCAGGAGCTGCTGCAGATCGACACGACCAACATCCTGTTCATCTGCGGCGGTGCCTTTGTGGGCCTGGACAAGATTATCGCCGACCGCGTGGGCAACAAGGGCGTGGGCTTTAACTCCGAGATTGCCGGCCCCACTTCGGTCGACGAGAACGACCTGCTGCGTCAGGTGCTCCCGCAGGACCTCAACGCCTTTGGTATGATCCCCGAGTTTGTGGGACGTACGCCCGTCGTCACCCAGACGCAGGCGCTCGACGAGGACGACCTGGTGTCGATCCTGACCGAGCCCAAGAACGCCGTGGTGCGTCAGTACCGCAAGATGTTCCAGCTCGAGGACGTTGAGCTTGAGTTTGAGGTCGCCGCCCTGCACGAGATCGCCCGCATGGCGCTTGCCCGCAAGACCGGCGCCCGCGGCCTGCGCTCCATCTGCGAGGACGTGCTGCAGCAGACGATGTTCGACCTCCCCAGCGAGGAGGGCGTCACCAAGGTCATCGTGACCGAAGCCTCCGTAAAGGGCGAAGAACAGCCCCAGCGCATCTACGGGTAAACCAGCCAAAAAGGTGCTTGCAAATAGCCTCTGACCATCCGCGGTCGGAGGCTATTTTATATATACGCAATAACCCCAACTACCTGTGTTATTCTGTGTGTTTGTTTAAGCCTCAGCGAAGTCATATCAGACTGAAGTAATCGATACCTAAGGGGAGGAATGTAGACCCGATTTTCGTAGATTCCGCACGAGCCGAAGACCACTTAATGTGGTCTTCGAGCGAGCCCAGGACCTGACCGAGCGAAAATCGGGCCTACATTCCTCCCCGGCGGGATAGGGAGAGATATATGGAAGAGATGCCCAAGAACTATAATCCGTCGACCAACGAGCCGGCGATCCTGCAGAAGTGGCTCGATGGCGGCTACTACAAGCGCCGCGAGGGCGTGGGCGACTGCACCGTCACCATTCCGCCTCCCAACGTGACCGGCAAGCTCCATATGGGACACGCCACCGACGACTCCATCCAGGATGCCATCATTCGCATGGCCCGCATGCGCGGCAAGTCTACGCGCTGGGTGCTCGGCACCGACCACGCCGGTATCGCCACGCAGACCAAGGTCGACAAAAAACTCAAGAGCGAGGGCATCAGCCGCCTGGAGATTGGCCGCGACAAGTTTGTCGACGCCTGCTGGGACTGGACCCACGAGTACGGCGGCATCATCGTCGAGCAGATCAAGCGCATGGGCTGCTCCGTCGACTTTGACAACGAGCGCTTTACCATGGACGAGGACTACGCGCAGGCCGTGCGTAAGGTGTTCTGCGATTGGTACCACGACGGTTTGATCTATCGCGGCAAGCGCATCGTCAACTGGTGCCCCAACTGCACCACCGCTATCTCGGACGACGAGGCCGAGTATAAGGACGAGAAGGGCCATCTGTGGCACCTGCGCTACCCGCTGACCGAGCCGGTCAACGGCCAGGACTACATCGTCGTCGCCACTACGCGCCCCGAGACCATGCTCGGCGACACGGGCGTCGCCGTCTCCCCGAAGGACCCCGAGAAGGCCGCCTTTGTGGGTAAGACCGTTAAACTCCCCATCGTCGACCGCGAGATCCCCATCTTTGAGGATTGGCATGTCGACGCCAACTTTGGCTCCGGCTTTGTCAAGGTCACCCCGGCCCACGACTCCAACGATTACGCCATGGGTCAGGCCCACAACCTGCCGCAGATCAACATCTTCGACGAGCACGCGGTGGTCGTCGAGGGCTACGGCGAGTTTACCGGCATGAACCGCGACGAGTGCCGCGAGGCCGTCATCAAGTGGTTCGAGGAGCACGGCCTGCTCGATCACGTCGAGGACCTCGATCACTCCGTCATGCACTGCTACCGTTGCGACGCCGCGCTTGAGCCGTGGCTGTCTGAGCAGTGGTTCGTCGCCGTCGACAAACTCAAGGGGCCGGCGCTCGACGCCGTCAACTCCGGCAAGGTCACCTTCCATCCCGCGCGCTGGACGCAGACCTACACCACCTGGATGGAGAACCTCAAGGACTGGTGCATCAGCCGCCAGCTGTGGTGGGGGCACCGCATCCCCGTGTTCTACTGCGAGGACTGTGGCTGGGAGGACGCCCTTACCGAGGACACCGACGTGTGCCCCAAGTGCGGCGGCCATCACGTGCATCAGGACGAGAACGTGCTGGACACCTGGTTTAGCTCGCAGCTGTGGACCTTCGCCACGCAGGGCTGGCCGCAAAAGCCGGAGCTGCTCGAGGGCCATCACCCCACGACGGCGCTCGTCACCGCGCGCGACATCATCGCGCTGTGGGTCGCCCGCATGGTCATGAGCTCGCTGTACTTCTTGGACGAGGTGCCGTTTAAGGATGTCGTTATTTACCCGACAATCTTGGCCAAGGACGGCAGCCGCATGTCCAAGTCCAAGGGCAACGGCGTTGACCCCATGGACCTCATCGGCATGTACGGCGCCGACGCCATGCGCTTCAACCTGCTGACGCTCTGCACCAACAACCAGGACGTCAAGTTCGACGCGAACATCGACAAGAAGACCAAGAAGCTCATCGATAGCCCGCGCACCGAGCAGGCCAAGTCGTTTGTGACCAAGATCTGGAACGCCAGCCGCTTCCTGCTTATGAACATGGAGGGCTACACGCCCGGCGAGCCCGTCGTGGAGACGCCTGCCGACGCGTGGATGTTCAGCCGCCTGGCCAAGGCCGTGAAGATGGTCACCGAGGGCATCGAGCAGTACACCTTTGGCGATATGGCCCGCGGCGTGCAGCAGTTCTTCTGGAACGAGGTCTGCGACTGGTACGTCGAGGTCACCAAGGCCCGCCTGAAGGGCGAGGGCCGACTGCAAGCGCAGCGCAACCTGATCTTTGTGCTCGACACCTCCATTCGCCTGATGCACCCGCTCATGCCGTTTGTCACCGAGGAGATCTGGGGCAACATGCCGGCGAGCGTGCTCGACCTGGATGCCGAGGGCAACGTGGATCGCGCCGAGGCACTCATGATCGCCAAGTGGCCCGAGCCCGCCGATTACGCCAAGTACGTGGACGAGGATGCCGAGCGCGCGTTTGAGCTGTGCCGCACCGTCGTCTCTGCCGCCCGCGCCACGCGTTCGCGCTATCGCTTAAGCCCCAAGGCCGAGCTCGACGTGGTCGTGCGCGCCGGTTCCGAGGACATCGAGAAGCTCGAGAGCCTGCGCTCGACCATCGAGCCGCTGGCCAACACCGCCTCGCTGGTTATGGGCACCGACGTTGAGAAGCCGGCTGCGAGCATCGCCGTGGTCGACAGCGGCGTCGAGGTCTTTGTGGTGCTCGAGGGCAAGGTTGACCTTTCGGCCGAGAAGGCACGCCTGGAGAAGGAGATCGCCGCGGCCCAGAAGGAGCTCGCCGGCTGCGAGAAGACGCTGGCCAACGAGGGCTTTGTGGCTAAGGCCGCGCCCGCGGTGGTCCAGAAGAAGAGGGACCGTGCAGCTGAGCTCAAGGAGATCCTGGCGGCGCTGACTGCTCAGGTTGCTGACTTCTCGTAAGGTTTACTCGGGGGCGCGTCCCGACGCTTTGCTCGCTACTGCGAACACCTATTCCGCCGTTCTAACGAACGGCGGCTGGCTCGACGCTGCAAACGCCTCTGATGGCCAATCTGCCGTTCAACTTCGGGCGCATGGGCATAAGCCCTATGCGCCCTTGTTTCACGGCACCTTGGCTCATCAGAGGCGTTTTCGCTGACTATCCTCAACCTATACTGTTTTATTTTTCTATGAATGGCGGTTCTGAAAATGCCTAAGCGTTCTGGCTTGTATACCGTTCCTTTTGAGTTTGATTTGCTTTCGTTTGGTGAGGCTGTGAGACTTGCTGCTGATACGGGGCGGATTTCTGGGGATGCTGGGCCTTTGCTCGAGACGGTTGTCGATATGCTCGATGAGTTGGGGCGTCCGGACGAGTATTTTGATTGCATTCAGGTTGCCGGTACCAATGGCAAGACTTCGACCACGCGTTTTTCGGCTGCCATCCTTCGTGGTGAGGGGTTAAAGACCGCGCTGTATACGTCGCCGCAGTTGGTGCGCTATCCCGAGCGCATGGAGGTCGATGGGCGCGTCGTGAGCGATGAGGCGTTTGCCCGTGGCGTTTCTGCTGCTGTTGAGTCGGGGCATCGCGTGAATGCTCGTCGTGTGGCGGCGGGGGAGCGCGCGTACACCATTACGCCGTTTGATCTGCTGACGGCTGCCGCACTGGTGGTTTTTGCCGAGGCTGCAGTGGACGTTGCCGTACTCGAGGTTGGCATGGGCGGCCGTTGGGACGCCACGAGTGCGACCGATCCCGTCGCCGTTGCCATCACCGGCATCGGTCTCGACCACACGCGCATCCTGGGCGACACACTCGAGGCCATTGCGGGGGAGAAGGCTGCGGTCATCAAGCCTGGGCGTTTGGTTGTTTTGGGCGAGGGTACGCATGAGCCGAGCGTTCAGCGCGTGATGACTGCCCGTTGCCGTGAGTGCGGCGTTGTGCCGCTGGTGGTGAGCCACTCCACGACTAAGGTGCCGGCGCATGTGGGCGATACGGTGGAGTTTAGCTGCACCACGCCGCGTGCGATCTATACGTCGAATATGGTCAAGCCGGCGTATCAGCCGCAGAATGCTGCGTGCGCGATTATGCTGTGCGAGGGCTATCTGGGCCGCGAGCTCGACCATGAAAAGCTCGATGCTTCGCTTATGGGCTGCCCCACGCCGGGTCGCTTTGATGTGCTGGGAACCGACCCGCTCAAGCTAATCGATGCCTGCCATAACCCCCAGAGCTGCGATAACTTTGTGAGCGCGCTGGACGAGATCGATCCGTGTGTAGAGAATCGCCCCACGCTGCTGTGCGCCGCGCTGGCAGACAAGGATGTGGCGGGTATCGTCGACGTGCTGATCCCGGCCTTCCCGCGTGTAGTCGTAACGCAGACCGATTCCGATCGCGCCCTGCCGGCAGAGGAGCTCGCTGGTCTTGTGGACGCCGATAAGCTCGCAGGTGTGTACCCTAGTGTATCCGAGGCTCTCGCCGCCTTCGATGCCGCGGGCGAGCCCTTCGTAGCCGCCGGCACCATCACCCTAGCCGGCGAAGTGGCGGGGCTGCTGCGTTAACCCCACCCGTGGGTAGTTAATTTGGGCTGCTCGCCAGGAAATGGGCCTATTTACTACGTTTAATCGACTGCCCTCGACCACGCCGAGACTTGTGAAATTAAAACCGCAGGTAGATGGCTTGCAGATTTTCAAAAAAGACCCGCATGGTCGACCCATGCGGGTTAAACGTAGTAGATAGCCCGTTTTCGTGGCGCAGCTCTAGGCTTTCAAATTGATCGACTTGGCCCCTTGGCAGTTGCGGTGAAATAGTTCCTGGATTTTGCCTACGTGGGCCCATCTGGGAACTATTCCACCGCAACTTATTGAGGGGCTATTGGGAAGGGGCTAGTCTAGGCGGACTGGATCGTGGGGGTAGGCGTTGAGAATCTCGACGCCGGACTCGGTCACCAGGGCCAGGTCCTCGATGCGGACGCCGGTGCGGCCGGGGAGGTAGATACCCGGCTCTATGGAGAACGTCATGCCCGGCTCGACAACCTGCTCGTTGACGAGCGAGACGTCGCCCGGCTCGTGATCCTGCAGGCCGATCGAGTGACCCAGACGGTGCGTAAAGTACTTGCCGTAGCCCGCATCCTCAATAACGTCGCGTGCGGCGCGGTCCAGGTCGCACATGCGCACACCCGGTGCGATGAGCGCCTCGGCGGCCTCGTTGGCGCGGCTCACGATGTCGTAGATGCGTGCGGTCTCCTCGTCCGGCTCGCCCCAAAAGAACGTGCGCGTCATGTCCGAGCAGTAGTTGCGGCGACGTCCGCCTATGTCGAACAGCACCACATCGCCGCGCTTGAGTACGGTGTCGTCGGGCTCGTGATGCGGGTCTCCGGCGTTGGCGCCAAAGCTCACGATGGGCGGAAAGCTAAAGCCCTCGCAGCCGTGCTTGCGGTACAGGCCGAGCATCTGGTCGGCAATTTCGCGTTCCGTTACGCCCTCGTGGACGAGCTTGATGGCGTCGGCCATCACAGTGTCGTTGGCGGCCGAGGACGCGCGCATGAGCTCCTGCTCGGCTTCGTCCTTGTGGGTGCGTGCGGCGGTGACGGCAAAGTCGCCTAGGAAGAACTCGCTCGCGGCGTGACGATCCATAAGGGGCATCAAAAAGCCGGAACGCATGACGGTGTCGATGCCGAGTGGCTTGGCAGGATTGATCTCGCGTGCGATGGCGTCGGTCGCGACGTCGGTGTCGGTGTGGTAGGCCACGCGGGCATTATCGTACTCGGGCAGCTGATGCAGGGCGTTGACCAAGATCACGGGCTCGGCATCGCGCGCGAGCAGCACGCCACAAAAACGCTCGAACATATCGGCATAAAAGCCGGTCAGATAGTAGATCGACCACGGGTCGTTCACGAGCAGCTGCGCGCCGAGGTGCTGAGCCTCGAGCGCATCGAGCACGCGCGCCACACGCTGGCCATCGATATGTGCCATACATCGTCCTTTCGCTAGGTTGCCACCATGGTATCCCCAATGCCAGGGTAGTCAATTTGGGACGGGGCTATTTTGGCTGCGTCAAACATGCGGGCTGATAGGTAAAAGTTGTCAATATGGTCCCGTCCCAAATGGGCTGCTTTCAAAACTATGGCGGATTACGGGGCTGGACCTGTATTGCTTGACCATGGGAAAATCGCGAAATTAAAACCGCAGGTAAACGGCTTACCAAAAATCGACAATTGCCGGTATGGATGGGGGTCTCCGAATTAGCCCCGTAATCCTGCATAGTTTTGAATTGGCACTAAAGTAGGCACAAGCTAAATACCGATCCCAAGGCAAGTTGCGGTGGAATAGTTCCTGGATACCAGGGTTTTGGCGGAAATCAGGAACTATTTCACCGCAATTGAGGAGGGGCGGGATGGATGGCGAGGTAGGTAAAAGAGCCCCGTCCCAAATTAGCTGCTTAGGCTGGGTCGATGTCCATGCTGGCGATGAGGTCGGTACCGGTGTCTAGGAGGTTGGGGAGAACTACATCGCTCATGCGGATGGGGGCGTCGACGACCAGACCGCGGATGAGGTCCATGGCTTGGGCGTGGAGTGCCAGCGGGATGGCATTGGCCGTGCGCACGGGCAGCAGCGCCTCGTCACCGCCGGATACGGCCACGGTCGTGGTAAGCACGCGCATGGGGCAGGTGAGCTCCTGATGCGCGAACGTATCGCCGCGCGGGCAGCTGTTGCCGACCACGGAGCGCACTTCTACCACGGCGCCGTCTGCGTCACGCTCTACCTCCACGGTCAGGAGGCATTCGGATGGGCAGGTGGTGCAGTTGAACTGCAGCGTTTCAATCGCGTTTGTGCTCATGACTCTACGCCTCCTCAACGGGATTGACGGACAGGACAATCTCGCTAACACCCAGGTCGAGTGCGCGCTGAATCACCTTTGCCGGCAGCGGGAAGCTTTCCATTACGCTCGGTTTAAACGGGCGGACCTTGCCTGCAAACAGTTCCTCGTCGCCTGCCAGGATACGTACGCGGGCGGCATCGACCGGTCGGCGCACACGGAAGTTGAGTTTGGTGAGCGCCACGGCCGTAATGCGTCCCGGCAGCGCGTAGCCTGCAATGCCGGCGGGGGAGACCGTGAGCTGGCAGCCCGCGCTCGCCACTCCCGCCGCGGTGCCACCCAGCGCGTAAGTCGCCGCGGCTGCACCGGCGCGTTCGGACTCGGTCGTCACGTTGTCGGCCAGGTCGTGCACGTGAAGAACGTTGCCGCAGGCAAAGATGCCCGGCACGCCCGTTTGCAGACTCTGGTCCACCACGGCGCCGCGCGTACGTGGGTCCAGCTCCACGCCCGCGGCAACCGAAAGCTCGTTCTCGGGAATCAGGCCCACCGAAAGCAGTAGCGTGTCGCACGGAACGATGCGCTCGGTCCCCGGAATGGGTGCCAGGTGCTCGTCGACCTTGCTCACTTCGACGGCCTCCACGCGGTCGTGCCCGATCACGCGCGTGACCGTGGTAGACAGGTGCAGCGGAATGCCAAAGTCGTCCAGGCAGTTTTTCACATTGCGGCGCAGGCCGTTGGCGTAGGGCATGAGTTCGTACACGCCCTCGACCGAAATCCCCTCGAGCGTGCAGCGGCGCGCCATGATGAGCCCAATGTCGCCCGAGCCCAAAATGACAGCGCGCGAGCCGGGTTTGAGGTTCTCGATATTTATGTATCGCTGCGCCAGACCGGCCGTAAACACGCCGGCGGGTCGGCTGCCGGGAATCTTGATCTCGCTGCGGGTGCGCTCGCGGCAACCCATGGCAAGGACGACCGCGCGCCCGGTGAGCTGCAACATGCCGGTGGGGCTCATGAGCGTGACGGTGTGGACCGCGGCGTCTTCCGTGGACTCGCCCGAATCAATCCCAAGCACCATGCTGTCCAAGAACAGCGCAATGTCGGTTGCGCGAACCTGGTCGATAAAGCGCTGCGCATACTCGGGGCCGGTGAACTCCTGCTTAAAGTGCGATAGGCCAAAGCCAGGGTGGATGCACTGGCGGAGTATTCCGCCCAGGCGCTGTTCGCGCTCCACGATGGCCACGCGCGCGCCGGCCTTGTGCGCGGCAAGTGCGGCCGCCATGCCGGCAGGTCCGCCGCCGATAACGACGACGTCGAACGCCTGCGTCTGCACCGCTTCCGTAGCTCCTGCCTCCGCGCGTTCGTTGCGCATATCAAACGTCGCCATCCTAGCGCACCCCCTTCAAAGGTTCCTCAACGAGCCACGAGCCAGTGTCCTCCAACAGCACCTCGCTGGGGTCGCAGCCCAGCTCGCGCGCTAGGATCGCCACCACGCGGCTCTGGCAAAATCCACTCTGGCACCGACCCATGCCGGCACGGCAGCGGCGCTTGACGCCCTCGACCGAAACCGCACCCGGACGGCGTCGAATCGCGGCAACAATCTCGGCCTCGGGTACTGTCTCGCAGCGGCAGACGATCTGCCCCCATGCAGGGTCGGACTCAATGAGCTCTTCCTTGCGTGCAAGCGGCGCACGGTCGAAGTCGTCCGGCGCGCGGCGAATCGGATCCCAATCGGCCCGCTCGCGCAAAGCAACGCCCGCCTCGCGCATCACGTGCTCCATGCGCTCGGCAATGGCCGGCGCGCTCGCCACGCCTGGCGACTGAATGCCCGCCGCCTGGAACAGGCCTGGCACTACGGCGGACTGCCCAATAAAGAAGTCGTTCGTTCCCTGAATGACCGGGCGCCCGCCGGCAAACGCGCGCACCACGCGGCGCGTGTCCAGATCGGGAACCAACTTGCACGCTCCCGTCAGCAGCGCGTTCACATCACTCGCATATGTCTGCGTGTCGCCCGGTTCGCGCACGGCAGCGGTCGCGGTGATCACGGTGTTGCCGTGCACGGTGCCCGTGACGATAACGCCCTTGGACACCGGCGTTGGCACGGGGTAGAGCGGCATGAGCGCGCGCGACTCCTTGTCCAGCACCACGATGTTTCCCTGGCGCCAGACCATCTGGAACTCCTCGGCGCCGGCCATATGCGAGATGTCCGCGGCGCCGTTGCCCGCGGCGTTGATCAGATAGCGGCAGCGCACATCGCCGGCAGGCGTCACCAGCGTAAAGCGCGCTGCCCTGTCGGTAGCCTCGCCGCCAGCAACTTCAATCGTTTCCACCGGCGCGGACCGCATAAACGTCACGCCGTTGGCCACGGCGTTCTCCAGCGCGGCGATGGCCACTTCAAACGGGTCGACGTAACCGGTCGAAGGGCACCACAGCGCGCACGTCGCCTTGGCACTTGCGCGCGGCTCAAGCTCGTGGATGCGCTCAGGACCAATGATCGCCAGCTCGGGCACGCCGTTGGCAAGGCCATTGCTGCGCAGCTTCTCCAGGTGCGCCCGTTCCTCGTCGTTAAAGCCAAGCACCATCGAGCCTGTTCGGCAAAACAAAAAGCCGAGTTCCTGGGCCCAGGTGCCATACAGCTCACAGCCGCGGGCGTTGACCTGCGCCTTTACCGTGCCCGGCGCCGGATCGTAACCGGCATGCACCAGGCCGCCGTTGGCCTTTGACGCGCCCAGCGCGATATCGTTGGCCGCCTCGACCACGCAAATGGATAGGTCAAACCGCGCGAGCTGTCGCGCGATGGCGCATCCCGTGATGCCCGCGCCCACAATTGCGATATCAAACGTTTCCATCACAGTGCCTCCCAGACAAGTTGACAGGCTGTCAATAGGACTATCCTACGGTCTGCACACCCCCAGTGCAGCGGCAATGCGGCGAACAGCCCCAACTGTATCCGCCAACGGCAGGCGAGAGCCGGCCCAGCACGGATGCCGGCCCCGCCAGACCGCGAGACTCTCCCAACCAACCTCGCGGACTGTGCCGTTGTCTGTTACAGATTGAGATGTCGAGTCCACAGGAGCACGTCCGTCTCAACCTGTAACAGTAAGAGGGGAATTGCGGTCCTACGTGTTACAGATCGAGACGTTAGCCCGTCGGGTTATTCGTATGTCTCGATCTGTAACAGCTGGCAGGGTTTTTGGTCCTTTCTGTTACAGGTTGAGACAGTTCTTCCGACGGATTCTGGTTGTCTCGATCTGTAACAGTAAGAACTGTTTTTGGGTTCTAGATGTTACAGATTGAGATTTAAGTCGGGGAGAGAATGGTTTGTCTAAATCTGTAACATCTGGGACTGTTTTTGCCGAGTAACTGTTACAGATTGAGACATTCGGTTCGGACGGTTTTCTTTGTCTCAATCTGTAACAGTTAGCTGATGATTTGGGTTGTAGATGTTACAGGTCGAGACAAACCTTCCGACGGATTTTGAATGTCTCGATCTGTAACAGTAAGAGGGGTTTTGGGGCCCAAGATGTTACAGATTGAGATTGAAGTCGGGGCGGGACCCCTGTGTCTCTATCTGTAACACCTAGACCCGTATTTGTCGAGTAACTGTTGCAGATTGAGATGTTTGTGTCCGCGCCAGCCCCGTACCCAGCCGTGGTCCCATATAAACAAACCCCGTGGTAAACTTGACAGCACTGTAAATATTCCGAAAGGTACACCTCAATGTCCAAATACATCAACGAGCTCATGTCGCCGCAGCTTATGGGCGTCATCTATGCCTTCGTGGGCTTTATCATCGCCCTGTACGTGCTGTCGGTCGTCTATGTGTTCATCGACGCTCGCCGCCGTGGCGCCAGCGCCTACGTGGCATGGGGCATCATCGCCCTCATCCCGTTTGTGGGCCTCATCGCCTACCTGGTCCTGCGTCCGCACTCTTACGCGGCCGACCGCGAGGAGCAGGAGCTGGACATGGCCCTGCGCGAGCGCCAGCTTGCCCAGTACGGCACCTGCCCGCAGTGCGGCGCGCCCATCGAGAAGGACTTTGTGGTCTGTCCCGTGTGCGACACCCAGGTTCGTAACGTTTGCCCCAGCTGCCATCGCCCGCTCGACGCGCACTGGAAGGTCTGCCCCTACTGCCGAACTCGCATCCAGTAACGCATCCATCGCCGGTCCGGCCGCAAGCCACGGGCACCGCGCGTCCCGCGCAAGCCACGGGCACGCCGCAAGCCGCGCGCGCCCCACAGCCCCGCCCCACACGATGAAGCATGCGTAGAAAATCGCCCGCCGTGCCATTAAGGTGCGGCGGGCGCTTGTATACCAAGGCAACCTGCCTATAATGATGCAAGTCAAAAACGCCGAGCGCATCGCACGCACTTGCATCAGGCATCCGAGAGGAGAAAACATACCCATGAAGGCACTCTACAATGACGGTTCGGTGGCCGAGCTCCCGCAGGACGAGGTCACGCACGTCATCCGCCACTCCGCCGCGCACATCATGGCGCAGGCCATCAAGCGCCTGTACCCCCAGGCCGACTTTGCCTACGGCCCCGCGACCGACAACGGCTTCTACTACGACGTCGACCTGCCCGAGGGCGTCAAGATCAGCGAGGACGACTTCCCCGCGATCGAGGCCGAGATGAAGAAGATCGTCAAGGAGAACCTCAAGTTCTCCGTGTACGAGAAGCCCCGCGCCGAGGCCATCGCCCTTATGGAGGAGCGCGGCGAGAAGTACAAGGTCGAGCACATCGGCGACCTGGACGACGACGCCCGCATCACCTTCTACCAGCAGGGCGACTACATCGACATGTGCGTCGGTCCCCACATCTGCTACACCAAGGCGCTGAAGGCCTTTAAGCTCACCGGCGTCTCGGGCGCTTACTGGAAGGGCGACAAGGACAACAAGATGCTCACCCGCATCAACGGCGTCGCCTTTGCCACCAAGGAAGAGCTCGACGAGCACATGCACATGCTGGAGGAGGCCAAGAAGCGCGACCACCGCAAGATCGGCCGCGAGATGGACCTCTTTATGATGCGCGACGAGGCCCCCGGCTTCCCGTTCTTCCTGCCCAGCGGCATGATCCTTAAGAACACGCTGCTGGACTACTGGCGCGAGATCCACCACAAGGCTGGCTACGTGGAGATCTCCACGCCGCTCATCATGAACAAGCAGCTGTGGAAGACCTCGGGCCACTGGGACCACTACAAGGACAACATGTACTCCACCGTCATCGACGACGAAGAGTACTGCATTAAGCCCATGAACTGCCCGGGCGGCGTGCTGGTGTACGCCTCCAGGCCGCACTCCTATCGCGAGCTGCCCATTCGCGCCGGCGAGATTGGCCTGGTGCACCGCCACGAGCTGCGCGGCGCCCTGCACGGCCTGTTCCGCGTGCGTTGCTTTAACCAGGACGATGCCCACCTGTTTGTGCGCCCCGACCAGCTGACCGACGAGATCGTGGGCGTGGTCAACCTCATCGACTCCGTGTACCAGAAGTTTGGCTTCAAGTATCACGTTGAGCTTTCCACCCGCCCCGAGGACTCCATGGGCTCGGACGAGGACTGGGCTCGCGCCGAGGAGGGTCTGCGCACCGCTCTGGAGAAGCTGGGCATGGACTACGAGGTCAACGAGGGCGACGGCGCCTTCTACGGCCCCAAGATCGACTTCCATCTGGAGGACTCGCTCGGCCGTACCTGGCAGTGCGGCACCGTCCAGCTCGACTTCCAGATGCCGCTTAACTTTGACCTGGAGTACGTGGACGCCGACGGCACCAAGAAGCGCCCCATCATGCTGCATCGCGTGTGCTTTGGCTCCATCGAGCGCTTCATTGGTATTCTGATTGAGCACTTTGCGGGCAAGTTCCCCACCTGGCTGGCTCCCGTTCAGGTCAAGGCGCTGCCTGTCTCCGAGAAGAGCCGCGACTACGCCCATGAGGTGTGCGCCAAGCTGGAGGAGGCCGGTATTCGCGTGGTCTGCGACGACCGCGACGAGAAGATCGGCTACAAGATCCGCGAGGCCCGCAGCATCGACCGCGTGCCCTACATGCTCATCCTGGGCGAGAAGGAGGTCGAGGCCGGCAACATCTCCGTCCGTGACCGCTCCAACGAGACCGTCCAGATGAGCGTTGACGAGTTTGTGGCCAAGGTACTCGAGGAGATCAAGACTCGCGCTTAGCACAAACAATACAAGAATTAACAAAGGCGATCGTCCTCGCGGGCGGTCGCCTTTTTTGTTGTCTATAGAAGAAAAGCCGCTGGTTAGAGCGGCTTTTTTGTTGTGCAAAAAGGTACAGGTTTTTGTAGAGGCGTATGGAGATGCACCCATTCGCGGCGCATTTTGTGCAATCTGGGAAAACGCGAGCAGTTTGCTCGTATAATGAGCTTCGTCGAAAGATACAAAAACCTGTACTTTTGAGACTGCGCCTAGCTGCGAGCGAGAAGCCTGTTCTTAACGCCCCTGCATCCGCGTGCGTCGCGGAGACAAGAAAAGGGGGCGAGAACATGGAACAGACGATGCGGCGCCAAAAGCAGCTGCCCGGTGCCTTTAGTGGCGCTACTACCAACAGCCATCATGGTCGCGTCCGCTGGTATCTGGTCCACACCCCCCATGGTAAAGAGCGCGAGACCTGCGAAAAGGTCCGCCGCATTATCCCGCACGAGCTGATGCAGGACGCTTTTGTGATGCAAAAGGAGTTCTGGTTTAAGCGGGACGGCGCCTGGTCGCTCCAAACCAAACCCATGTACAAGGAATACTTCTTCGTCGCCACGCGCGATGCCGCCCGGCTCGATAAGGCTTTGGCCCAGTTGAGCTTTGGCTGCCGCATTGCTGGCAGTAGAGAGCGGGCCTATGCGCCCATGCCGGACGATGCGCAGGACTGGTACCGCAGCGTGCTCGACGACGACGGCGTGGTGCGCAACAGCGTCGCCCGCATAGAAGACGGCGTGCTGCACATAGAGCAGGGGCCCTTGGTAGGGCAAGAGGCCCGTGTAAAGAAGATCGACCGTCATAAGCGCTGGTGTCTAGTAGACGTGGGCGAAGGCGACTCCGCATTTAGGGAGCTGCTTCCGTTGGACGTGCCCAGTAAGACGTAGGGAAGACGTTGCACCGGCAAATCATTCGTTTTTTGAATTCATGGACGGGGGGGGTCCTGGGGACAGGGACGTAAGTTTTATCGTGACTGCTAATAAAGAAGTGACAGAGAGCCGTGCATCTATGGGGAATGCACTAGTTTTCGATCAGATAAAGCCGATCGGCACGCTTGGATATCGCATTGTTAAAAGACTGTTTGACCTTGCGTTCAGTCTTTTGATGAGTGTTCTGCTGCTAATTCCTGTTGCTGTGGTGTGTGCACTCATTAGCCTTGAATCTCCTGGCAGCCCTATGTATGCACAAGAGAGGGTTGGCAAGGGCGGAAAGACAATCAAGATCCTCAAGCTTCGCAGCATGGTCACCGATGCTAGCGATGTGCAGAAGTATCTGAGCCCTGAGCAGCTGCATCAGTGGGAAGTTGAGCGCAAGGTCGACGATGACCCCCGCATTACCAAGGTTGGGCGGTTCATCCGTAAGTGCTCTATTGACGAGATGCCGCAGTTCTTGAACGTGCTGAACGGCGATCTTTCCGTCATTGGCCCGCGTCCCATTACAAGGGATGAGCTTGAGCAGCACTTTTCCGACGAGGAGAAGGCTGAGCTGCTCTCTGTTCAGCCCGGCATTACGGGCCTGTGGCAGGCGACCGACCGCAACGCTGCGACCTTCGAGAGCGGCTTACGCCAGAAGATCGAGCTCCGCTACGTGCGTAATCGCTGCTTCCGCATGGACTGGAAATGCTTCACCGGAACTTTCGGTGCCATGTTCGGCAAGAAGAGGACGGGGCGATAGATGGCTAATCCTATTCGAGTCGCACAGATAGTTGGAAAAATGAACGGCGGCGGCGTTGAAGCCGTCGTCATGAATTACTACCGCCACATCGAACGCAGTAAAGTGCAGTTTGACTTTCTAGTCGATTCTGATTCAACGCTCGTTCCGCGCGATGAAATTGAATCGCTCGGCGGTAGGGTTTTCGAGATTCCGCCCTACCAACATGTTGTCAAATACCAGCGAGAGCTTCAGTGCCTCTTTAAGGAAGAGGACTGGAAGATTGTGCACAGTCACATAAATGCGCTTTCGGTTTTTCCTCTCCGCGCGGCAAAGAAGGCGGGTGTTCCTGTACGTATCGGCCATAGTCACTCTACGAGTGGTAAGGGTGAGTATGCCAAGAATGCCCTGAAGGCCGTGCTGAAAACGCAGTCGAATCGATATCCAACACACCGATTTGCATGTAGTCAATTTGCCGGTGAATGGCTATTTGGTAAAGCTGTGCACTTTGAGGTCGTATACAACGCAATCGATTTGGATCGCTTCCGCTTCAATGCGGAGGCTCGCGCGCAAGCGCGAGCCGACCTGGGCCTCGTCGGCAACCAGTTTGCTATTGGGCATGTGGGGCGTTTTACTGCTCAAAAAAACCATGCGTTTTTGATCGACGTATTTACTGAGGTTGTAAAACGCCGCGACGATGCTGTCCTGTTGCTTGTCGGCACCGGCGAAGCCGGGGCCTCCGTAAAGGCTTTGGTGGACGAACGCGGCCTTACCGAGCACGTTAAGTTTTTGGGGCAGAGAAATGATGTCAATCGTTTGTACCAGGCGTTTGATGCGTTCGTTCTGCCAAGCCTTTACGAAGGCCTGTGCCTCGTCGGTGCCGAGGCACAGGTGTCTGGTCTGCCGTGTCTGCTTAGTGATGCGATTACGCGTGAAGTGGACGTGACGGGGGAGTGCAAATTCCTGCCGATTGACAATCCTACTGTGTGGGCCAATGAGATCAATTCACTCTCGCCATTCTCGTATGAAAGTCGAATTTCTATCTCAAGCGGGCTTTTCGCTGATTACAACATTGACTTGCAAGGCAAGCGACTGACTCGTAAATACCTAGATCTCTACTCAAGGAATTAGATGGCAAACAGTAACTTGGTATCGGTGATTGTGCCGGTATATAACGTTAAGTCTTATCTACAGGAGTGCTTTGATAGCATTTGCCGTCAAAGTTATCGTAACATCGAGATTATTCTTGTCGATGACGGCTCGACTGATGGTTCTGGCGAGCTTTGTGACGTTCTTGCTGCGAACGATGACCGTACCACCGTTTTGCATAAGGAAAACGGCGGTCTTTCCGACGCTCGTAATGCAGGGCTGCGCATTGCTCAGGGCGATTGGATTAGCTTTATCGACAGTGATGACTATGTTTCTCCTATCTTCATTGAAGTCCTCCTGAATGCTGTTTTGCAAACGGGGTGTGGGATGTCTGTTATCCCATTTGGAAAGCCTTTTAATGATGGTGCTAGCTGCGAATTAGTTGATAACCCTGATTTAATACCGAGTGCAGAGACCATGGATTCTTACGATGTGCAGCGCCGCATGCTTTATCAATCGTTGGACACCGGAGCTCAATGGCGCTTGTATTCAGCTGGCTCGTTGGGCCCAGATCCGTTTCCGGTTGGTCTTAATTACGAGGATCTTGCTAGCGTCTACAAAACCATCCATAAATTAGACAAGGTGGCAGTCGTAGATTGTCGTGGTTTATATGCTTATCGCATGCGTGGGGACAGCATCATTCGCCAAGACTATAAGCATCTCAAAGGAGAGTCCGCTCTGCTTATAGCGGATGAACTCTTCAGCAATGTTTCGATTTGGTATCCGGATCTTGTTGACGCAGCGGCATCTAGGTGTTTTTCGGTCTGCCGGATGGTGTTTGCCCAAGCTATTGCTTCAGAAAACACTTCTGAATACGCCATAAACGATTCAAAAAAACTGTGGGCCGTATTAAGGAAGCATTCAAAAGTAGTTGTTTTAGATACTTCTGCACGCAAGAGAGAACGTCTCGCTGCGTTTGTTTGTTTTTTGGGCTTACGAGCCTTTCGTCTTTTCTGCTTTGGCTGTAGACGAATTGGGCTTCTTAGATAAGTGAATTGTTATTAAAGGATGGGGGCATTGAAAATGATTAAGAATTATTCAGTTAGGGAGTCTGTGCAAAATCCTATTTCTATCAATTTCCCTCGCTATTTCTATGTTTTGTTGTTCTGCAGCTTTGCTGTATTTAGTCTCTTATCCTTTCTAAAAGTGATGAGCTATCTGAGTTTATTTTTCTTTGCTGTTTACCTTTTGTATTTAATAGCTTCAGAACCAAAATTAATTGTTAAATACCCCGCATTCTATTTTGTTGTTATTGCCAATATAGTTGGCGTGGCATCATGCGAGTTTACACATGTGTTCTTACCGGAGATGCTTTGCTCTGCATCGTTTTCAGGCTCTCTTCCGTTGATTGTATTTTCGAGATGGCTGTTTCTTGTTGTCATACAGCGATTTGATTCAGCCTCTATGTTATATGCGCCTTCTAATTCTTGCGGCGCGGAACCAGAGTCCGATCATAGGCCTTCGATTTCCATCTTGATGGTCTTGACTGTTGTCGTTTTTTGCTTGACGATGGCGCTCGCTGTCCATGTGTTGAGTCATCCTGCTTTTTTGATGGGTGTTGACCGTGTTTTTTATACACAGCGCTATTTGACGGGGATCTGGGGACAAATTTCCGGCTATTTGAATTTCTTGATACTAATTCCTGCTTTGAGTATACGAAACAATAAGAGTAAGCTCGGTATTTTTACCGTCGCACTTTATTTAGTCACACTTGTATGTTCCGGCGTTAAATTTGGTGGCCTGTTTACCGTTCTTTGCTCGATTGTTCTAGTGTACTTCGACAAGATATGCAGCATGAACAAAAATAGGCTCCGGAAGTATTTGTTTGGAATGCTAGCGGTGTTTTGCGCCCTTATTGTAGTTACCGTGACCGTGCAGGGTACTTATTCTGATGAGAGCCCTTTGGACTATCTTGCTGATAGGACTGCGCAGCAGGGCGAATTGTGGTGGAAGACGGTCTCTCTATATGGTTTTGAATCGCATTTTGAACAGGTGCCATGCGAGCTTTCTGCTTTAACGCTCAATGCGGATGTTTCTGATTCTGTCGGTGCCAACTACGGCATCTATAACATCATGTATAAAACGGTGCCTTCGGTTCAGGTCGATAGGTATTTGGCAGGTGGGGCCCGTTACACAGAGGCGGGATATGCTACGGCTCTGTATTGTCTGGGTCCTGTTGGACCGTTGCTATTTTCAGTTGTGATGGGCATTGCTGCGGCTTTCCTCCAGAACCTTCTTCTGATGGCAATTTCTCATGTGTGGTTGATTCAGTCTTGCCTTTTATTCCGATTCTATAACCTACTGCAGACGGGTATCAGCATGTGCGTCTTTGGACAGCTATTCACCCCGATGTCCATCGCTTCTGCCTTAATAATTCTTCTTATGTACTTAATTGAGGCAAAAGAAAGAATTGTCAGTGCCAAAAGTGCCGTCAATTATCGTTTCTGATCTCTTGCGGTTGTCGAGTCCATTTTGAATCCATATATTACTGGAGTAATTCATGAGTACTGATATATTTATCTGTCACACTGCATATCACTTGCTTATCGCTCTTTCAAAAGTTCTGAGCAATTCAAATGGCTCGCGCAAGAATTCGATAGCATATGATTTGATGCTTATGGATACTATTCCAAATTGCTCGAAGCTCGCCGAGAAGATTAATAAAACGAACCTATTTAAAACTGTGATGCTTGAAGGTTCGGATCACTCTTTCGCCTCGTCTTCTTATTTCAAAACAGCCTTGGAGCTGTTGTTTCGTGGGAAACGCTATTCTAGGCTTGTCGATGCTCTGCGAGAGTATGATGACATATATGTTTTCAACGATGTGACAGAAGTTGGGTGCGTTTTAAATGAGGCACGAATCAAATATCATTTAATTGAAGACGGATTGAACTGCTTTAAACTTTTTGATCAAAACAATACTTCTGTTGGTGTGGCCTCTTTTCGCCAAATCACTAATATTTTTCTGCATCTTCCGTCGCATATGGCAGAGTCCGATTATTGTCTAGACCTGGAAATTAATGACGCTAGCAGTTTATCGACAACTATAAATAAAAAGTTGATTGAATTACCGCGGACAAAGCTATTCTCTCGACTTGATGAAGACGCTGTCGCCCATATTCAATCGATTTTTTCATGTCCGGATTCCGCTTGTCTTAATGAGGCGTCTCTTGTTTTAACAACACCTTTTTGTGAGCTTGGCTTCTCTTCAGCTGAGCAGAAAACTTATTACGCTAAGGTTCTATCGCGACTTCCGCCGCAAAGCTGTTTTATTAAGCCTCATCCTCGCGATTTTTTTGATTATACGCAGTTGGTTAGTCGTGAGCGCATTATCGATCGAACTATTCCGATTGAGGCGTTATTTCTTGGCGGAAATATTCATTTGCAGGCGGTTATTTCATATATGTCTACTGCTGTCCAGTCTTGTCCAGCAGTGCAAAAGATTATTACTAAGCCTGGCCTTTTAATACCTGGAATTGAAAACTGGAATATTGAGATTGGCGATTAGTTGATGAATCGACGAATTTCTGAAAATAAAATGGCAATATATAACATAGCTAGCACCGTACTTGTTGCCGGTATTAATTTCCTTACCATTCCAATATTTACTAGGATTCTCGATACTGACGGTTTTGGAATTGTCAATATCTACACAGCGTGGGTTCAGATTTGCACCATTTTCGTCGGAATGAAGGCGGACGGATCCATTGGCAGCGCTCATGCGAATCTTAAAAATGACGAACAGGATGATTATCAGCTTAGTTGTCTGACGATGGGGCTCTTGTCCTTTGTTATTATCCTCGGACTTTGCTTGTCGTTTATTAAGCCTCTGTCGTTGATGCTCAGCATGGATGGTCTGCTCATTATCGCAATGGTCCTCCAAAGTTTCGGTGCACTTGTAATCGCTCTGTTTAGCATGCGATTTATTTTTCGTAAGGAGCCGCAGAAGAATTTCGCTTTATCCGTGGGCGTTGCAATCTCGACGACAGCAGTTTCAGTAGTGCTTATCTTGTCAGGAGCCTTCGGCGTCAATGCCTATCTTGGCAGGGTACTCGGTCTTTCATTGCCTAATTTAATAATAGGAATTTGTCTCTTCTTTGTCTTAGTTCGAAAAGGCGCATCTGTGAGGATTCGTTACTGGGCGTTTTGTCTGTCACTTACCCTGCCCTTGATTTTCCATGGATTATCTCAGCTGCTCCTCGCTCAAACTGGAAAGATAGCAATCCAGCAGGTGCAGGGTAATTCTGCCGCAGGTGTATACAGCATCGCGGTTACTGTCGTGAGTCTTCTTAACGCCATTTACAATGCGCTGAACAATGCTTTCGTGCCGTTCATGTATGACGACCTCGCGGGAAAGACTTCGGAAGACAAGAAGCTGTCGCATTTCAGGAATTACTTTAGCCTGTTTACTCTGGGCACCTGCGCTTTTGCGCTTATGTCCCCCGAGGTTCTAAAGATTCTTTCGACCGAGTCCTATTGGGAAGCAACTCGCCTCCTCCCTCCTCTTGTTCTAGGGCAATATTGCGTCTTTTTGTATAGCTTCCCAGTCAACTATGAGTTCTACAAGATGCAGACTCGTTCCATTGCCGTTGGAACCATGGCTGCTGCCGTTTTGAACGTTGCAGTATGCGTACTTGTTGTTCCCGCTTTTGGGATGGATGGCGCCGCCTGTGCATCCGCTATCGCATATCTCTTCCTTTTTATCTTTCATTTCCTGATAGCTAGATTCTTGCTTGGGGACAGGAATTACCCCACAAATTGGTTTGCCTTTGGTCTTTTCGCTGTATTTTTCGCGTGTTTAACGTGTTACCTGGCCGATGGGATTCCGTTTGTCAGATGGCTGATCGGGTTTATCTGCCTCGCGTTTGCGATCTCGCGGATAGTCAAGTCTCGCTCAATTTTTTAGACATACCAGTTAGGAGATTTATTAATGGTAGTTGTCGCTGTAATTCCGGCCCGCGCCGGCTCAAGGGGTATCCCCAACAAGAACATCCGACTCGTCGGTGGGCACCCGCTCGTTTACTACGCGATTCGCAATGCGCTTACCTCGGCTAATATCACCCGTGTCGTCGTAACTACTGACTCCGATGCCGTTCGCATTATCGCGCAGCAGATGGGTGCGGAAGTCCACTGGCGTGATGCCGCTCTCTGTGCGGACGACGTTACACTCGACTCTGTTATCGCAGACGCTGTGCCTTCCGATGTCGAATGGGACTATGTCGTGACTATGCAGCCGACCTCCCCGACGTTGTCCGTTGAGACGCTCGATGCCGCGATCGGCAAGGCCGTCGAGGAGGGCCTGGACACACTGATTTCCGTCGTGAACGAACCCCGTCTCTCGTGGGGCAAGAATGAGGACGGCACAGTTCACCCGAACTATGCCGCACGCCTAAATCGCCAATGGCTCCCTGCCGATTACGCCGAAACAGGTGCTTTCGTGGTATCGCGCGCTTCTGTCGTGACCCCAGAGACCCGAATCGGAGAGAATGTCGGTGTCTTTGAGGTCCCTGCCTCCGAGGGTATCGACGTCGACACGTTCGATGATCTTCGCTGTGTTGCGGCCCATCTAGACCGTGAGAAGGTTGCCATTTACGTCAACGGTAACAACAAGCGCGGTATCGGCCACATCTACCGCGCCCTCGAGATGGCTGACGAGTTCTACACCAAGCCCGATATCTACTTCGACGTCAACCAGACCGATCCGAAGGTCTTTGGGGGGACTACCCACAATCTCATCGGCGTCGACGGAATCGCCGACCTTTTCGATCGCTGCAAGGGCAAGCGCTACACCCTGTTCATCAATGACATCCTTACGACTTCGATCGACTACATGATCGGCCTGAGGTCGGTCGTCCCTGAGGCCAAGATCGTCAATTTCGAGGACGACGGCGAGGGTATCCTCAAGGCGGACCTCGTGTTCAACGCGCTCTACCACGATGACGAGCTTCCGCAGGTCAGGGCGGGGGAGCGATACTACATATCGGCGAAGACATTCCTCTTCTACAAACCCATCGAGGTCAAGCCCGAGGTCGAGCGCGTGTTCATCTCCTTCGGCGGCGCCGACCCCCAGAACTACTCCGACAGACTGCTCGCCATCATCGCGAGCGATCCCGAGCGCTACTCCAGGTACCACTTCACCGTCGTGCTTGGCAGGGCGAAGCTCAATGTTCCCGAGCTCCTCGCGTACAACGAGTGGCTCGATAACGTGGACGTTCTCTACGACGTGGCGAATATGCCCGAGATCATGAGCGGCTGCGACATCGCGGTGACCTCGCGAGGGAGGACCGGCTACGAGCTTGCAATCCTGGGCATCCCGTCAATCGCCATGGCCCAGAACCGCCGCGAGGAGAAGCACGGCTTCGTCTGCAACGAGAACGGCTTTACCTACCTCGGCCTTAATCCGCCCGACGAGATCATCAAGTCCAACCTCGATATGTACCTCGGGCTTTCCGTGGAGGCGCGCCAGAGGTTCCAGGACATGCTTCTCTCGCACGACCTGCGCAACGGGCGCAGGCGCGTAATGAGTCTTATCAACAGCCTATAGAAAGGGGCTTTAGAAAATGAGGACCACAACTCCGTATCTGATCGCCGAGATGGGTGTCAACTTCTACGACACCGCCAAGGCCGAGGGGATTACCCCTCTCGAGGCAGCCAAGCGCTACATCGACGGTGCGGCCGAGGCGGGCTGCGACTGCGCTAAGTTCCAGTCTTACAAGGCGGGTACCATCGTCTCCAAGAATTCTCCCGCCTACTGGGACCTCACCAAGGAGCCGACCAAGACGCAGTACGACCTCTTCAAAAAGCACGACTCCTTCGGGGAGGCGGAGTTCGCCGAGCTCTGCGAGTACACCCATTCGAGGGGCATGGACTTCACCTCGACTCCGTTCGACTACGCCAGTGCAGACTACCTGGAGCAGTACGTCGATTTCTACAAGATCTCTTCCTCCGATGCGTCGAATCTGCCCTTCATCGAGCATATCGGCGCCAAGGGTAAGCCTGTCGTCATCAGCGTTGGCGCGAGCTACCTCTCCGAGGCGGACGAGGCGATTCGTGCCCTCAAGCGCTCGGGCTGCAAGGACATCACAGTCCTGCACTGCGTGCTCAGCTATCCCACCTGCCCTGATGACGCAAACCTCCGCGTCATCGAGACGCTGAAACGCACGTTTCCGGACCTCAAGGTCGGCTATTCGGACCATGTCGCGCCCGATGTCTCGATGCAGACCCTCTCGACGGCATACCTCCTCGGTGCTCAGGTCATCGAGAAGCACTTTACGCTGGACAAGACGCTCCCCGGCAACGACCACTACCACTCCGGCGACGTTGAGGACTTCAAGCGCGCCGTCGAGAACTTCCGCTTCATCGATAGGATTTTGGGATCTGCAGAAAAGACGGTTCTCCCTTGCGAGGAAACGCCTCGTCGTGAGGCAAGGCGATCGCTCGTGCTGACGCGCGACATGATGGCCGGCGAGGTCATTGCCAAGGAGGACCTGATGCCTAAGCGCCCTGGCACGGGTATTGCTCCGACTTACGCCGATGTGGTTATTGGCCGCGCGGTAAAGGGCGATCTTGCTGAAGACACTATCTTGACTTGGGAAATGATTTAGTTTTGACCCCGCAGTCCTGATGGATTGTGGGGTATTCTTTGAGGGGCCGATTCTATGTCCAAGAAGACCGACTCGCGTTCTTCCAACGCACTTGCTTCTCTCGCTTATCTCGAGGCGGCAATTGACTCTGGAACGGATGTAAACAAAACCGACCGATTGGGTCTTTTCATGCCATTTGTAGAAGACTCTGTTCTCCAACTCTACGGTATGAAATTCCAAATTACCGATGTGGTCGATAAGATAGTCAGTCGATGCGGTATCGGTTTACCTTCTCCTGTTGTAGAGGGTCTTCTCCGGCGGTTGGCTAAAAGTGGCTATATCAAAAGAGCTAATGGATTTTATGAGCACACATCCAAACCTATGGAAACCGCTGATGTCAGCGCTGCGTTACATAAAATAAATGGCGATCTGACCAAGCTCATCAATGACATGGTCCGATATGCACGTAATCAAGAAAAGAAGAAGTATTCCAACAGTAAGTGCAGGAAAGACCTAATCGCTTATTTTGAGGACCATCTGGACTCCCTCTCGACAAGGGAGCTCGTGGTTAATGAAGCCGAGTGTAAAGCAACAAAATGGGTGGGAAGGTATTTATTGTGGGCAAAGCAAAATAACGAAACTAGTTTTAACGCCGCCGTTAAGCTCGTTCGAGGGCATATTGTCTATGAGGCGGCGTTTCTTCCTGGTTTTGCATCAAATACGCAGTCGCTTGAAGGTACTGTTTTGTACCTCGACAGTCCAACGGTTTGCAGGGCCTTGGGATATGGAACCGAAGAAGAGGAAAGGCTCGTAAACGAGGCCATATCGATGCTTCAACGCGCTGGTGCCGAGCTCCGAGTGTTTGATTTAACAATTGAAGAGATGACAAGAGTCTTGTCCGGCGTCGTCGATAGATGGGACGACCTTAGCCGCTTTGACAGGCCTAGCTCATATGATATGAACCTGAGAAGAAGAGGCTACAGCAAGGCCGATGTCGTCAGAATATCAAGCGACCCATCATATGTCGTTGAAACTGAGCTGCATTTTCAAGTTGACGAGACTCCTTCTCGTCAGTTCCTTTATGTGTATGATGAGGAAACATTGATTGAGTACCTGCAGCGTCCGGAAGGTTGCGATGCTGAGCTTGCAATTATGCACGACGTCAATTGCATCGCGGCAATTCTTACTCTAAGAGAGAAATTGACGGCAAAATCGTTTAAAACGGCGAGATATTTTTCGTAACGACCTCCATGATGACGGTGAGACAGTCGATCAAATGGTGGAATAAGACTGAAAGTCCGACTATACTTCCGCCTATTTATTCTTTAACGAAAATGGCTAACCTAGCATGGCTGTATAGCGATCCGTCCAGTATAAAAAGGTATGGCGAAAAGGCTCTTTTGTCTGCATGCGCCGCGGCTGCAATTCCTTCGGACCATGTATGGAAGTCATTTGCGGAAAAGCTGCTCAAATACAACAAAGAAGGAAAGATATCCCGCGAGGACGCTGTTCACTATTTATACAGTATGGACACGAGAAAGGTGCTGGCGGTAAAAGAGGACTCTCGTGACGACGACCATATCGGCTCCTTTGACGCTGACGACATTATCAATGAGGCCGAAGTGGTATATAGGAGGAATATTCGGGACCAAGAAATTGATTCAATCCGCGGAGAAAACGCGAGACTTTCTAAGGAACTTTCTGAAATTAGGACCGTCAATGAAGAGCTTCAGGGGCAAAGTAAAAGCTTGTCGGTCGAGCTGGACAGGAAGAGCGAGCGCGTCAGGACTATTGCTAAAAGAGCTGCAACGATAGCCGTTGCACTACGTGTGGTTTTCTTTACGATCCTACTCGTCGTTTGTGTGTATGCCCAATGCAAGCTTAGTATCGATACAGTTCCTGGAATATTAGTAACAATTATTCTTGAAAGTGTTTCTGTTATAGGCGCCTTACCTGCGAAGAGGCAAAAGCTTGCAGAACGGATTGAGAAAAAGCTATTCCGGAGCTAAACAGCTTGGCTCCGTCAGACTTGATTTGGCGCACTGAGAGTTCAATAACTCTAGAATGGTTGGAGCGCCGCGAGGCGTTCATTGGTGTTTGATGGCGCGACAATCATGTTGGTAAACTTCGCCCGTGCACGACAAAGGCGCCCGGCCCAACATGGCTGGGCAGAATTGACCTTTCAGCAAGTTCATGCACGCTGAGATCGACTTCCCCGGCGCCCGTGACGAGCCATCTCGTGTGCTAGCCGCTGTGGTAGGTCTCCCGGCCCGCCGCCCTCTCGTAGCGCGTTCGGCCCTGACAAGCTCGGACGCCTCCTCGTCGAGCAGCGCGTCGAGCGACCCCTCGTCTACCGATGCGATGTTTGCAGACGCGGCCCGTGCCCCCTTTCGTCGGTGATTTGTTGTTTAGCCGCTAGAAATCATATGACGGGGCGCGGGCCGTGTTCCGCTATGCGGTTGTCAATTTGCGAAAGGAATTATGCGTCACCACCGTTTGACGAAAAACTAATAAACGATGGCTCTGCTGCACGCGCGTGGGGGTAATATCTACTCAGGCGTTCAGTGTCTGGAGCATGACGTTAATAAACTATCCCGGTTCATTTTATTGACCTGACAGATATTGGGATCGCAATGCTTCAGAATGATATCCCCGATACTAACCGGGATGAAAAGCTCCAGAGATTGTATTTCGAGCTTGAGCAAGCCAGAGAAGATCAGCGCGTCTCGCTTGATCATATTGTCCAAGCGCTAGTTGCCTGCATCGCTGCGCTTGCGATACTGTATTCCGTTGCCAGCGGTTTTGGTTCAAGTGGTCAAAATGATATCCCTTTCAAAAACGAAGGGATCGCCTTTATCGCAGCTTGCATCATTTTGGTGGCGGGTTTTTATTGCTCGAGCATCGGTATCGAGCGTATGTTTCGCTATCACTATATGGAAGAGATTGAGCGCAATATTACTTTACTGACACATAGCGGGCTGGGAGACTTTCCTCCTGGCTGGAATGTGCTGTCATCGCGGCTTATCACATCGAATGTGCGCCATCTTACCAATCAGGGCGCTCGTAGGCACTACGTTCATTTTGCCTGCGCATTGGTTTTTCTTGTTATCGGCTGTCTGCTGCTTTCGGGAATGCTCCTTCTGACTGTCAATAATAAGTGGGTATTCCTTTTTCTCCCTATCGTGGTTTTCTCTGCATTGTCGTATTTGCTGTACGGCTTTTTTGTCGGTACGGACTACAGCAGAGAGCTCTATACATCAATCCGTCGGTTACATGACAGGGGTGCGAGCAAGGGTGTTGGAGAGGGAGATGGTACAGTTCCGCTTGCGCAGCAACCAAAAAAGTATTTCGCGCAATTTAGGGGTAAATTTGCAAGATTGGTCTACACGCGTCCGCGCGACGCGATGAAAACATTCTTTTATTTAGGTGGTGCCGCCTTGGGAACCGCCCTGTTTGAACCAGGATATTCGGTGGGAGAATGGGTTTTTCGATTTTTCCTTCTTTGGCTGGTTGTCGACCTTTGTGGCTATCAAGCGCGTTATCTAATCAATGACATTAGGGGAATTGACCAAGATGGGAGTAACCCAAGAAGTGAGGGGAGAAACAGACTCCCGCTTCTTGGTAATAGCAAAACCAGAACTATTCGCATCGGCTGCCTGGTCGTCTTTGCCAAAGCGCTAGTTGCGGGTCTTGTCTGCTGCACCATTGCCTCCAACTCGGGTGGAACTGGAGACCCATATCTGGTCCTTATATTGATGGTGTTTTATGCATTGGTATTTTTGGTGGCAAGTTTATATGAGGTTGCTCGCGGCAAGGGGGAAGTCGGATGGAACGAATTGCTCACGGCATGCTTTGGGGACAACATTCCAGCGAAGGCGAGCGAGGTTATAGAGGGAATTGCAGTCGACTCGGCGCGAGTCAGAGCTCTTCGAAAAATGAGCTTGCCTACGATGGTCTTAGTGACCTTGGGATATCCGCTGCGTTTTCTATCTGGGCTTCTGGCTTTTGATCCCGATGCTATTGGCTTACTGCGAACTGTCGAGTTTCTCCGTTTATTTAACGTTAGGTACATTCCCTTTATCGCTCAGGGCTATCTTCCTCTTGCTGTCTCTCTAGCATTGTCTTGCATGCTATTTGGCTGCACTTTTGTTTACATTACTTGGAGTTTAGAGGCGTCTGATACGGTTAGATCTAACACGGTCAGAAAGCACGAGGGTAAATCGGTTCAATTTACAAAGCCTCACATTGCGTATCTCGGAGTTATTTTAGGAACGCATGTTAAGGACGAGCATCCTCTGCGTTCACGAATGTCATTCTTTAGTCCATGGAATTGGACTTTTGTGGTGTCGATTGTTCTGCTCGATTTGATTTCTCTTTGTTTGGCGCCAACTCAGCATGCTGCCATAAATGTCACGATGACTTCGATTTGCTATGCCATTGCGTTCATATGGCCTAATAATACTTTGGACCTAATGGTAAAGGTCTCTGCCTGCCTTTTTGTCTTTGACTTGATATACATGTTCTTTGGGATTTGCTTCGACCCGGCATACGGTATTTTCTTTGAGTGCGGCTTCAATGGTTTGGCCCTGGGCAACCTGTTGCATTTCTGCTTGGGTAACTTGCCGTATGCCTATAGCATCAATGCTGCTCTCGTGATTCAAATAATAGCCGTTGCATACCTGCTGATTTACCTGATTTTTCGTAAGATGAACTATGAGGAAATGAATGCGCCGTTTGTTGCAGAGGCGGTAATGCTGCTGAGGGCTGTTCTCGGGAAGATTGTTTGCATGGTGTTCGGGCAGAAGGCAGTTGAAGCGTTTTGCTTGGGAGACGATGCCGGGGAGAACTGACGCAACGCTGAAGCTCCGCTGATGCTTAATTCAGGGTTGGCCTGTGACTGTCATTATTTGTGATGACGACGAATGTGGCCAAGAGTGGGTACGTGTGTGCGCTTGTTAGCGCCAGATTAATTTGGCTTAATATGAGTCGGCCGAGATTGGTCAATCCCGGCCGACTCATATTAAGCCAACACGCCCGCTTCTATGGCTTTCCTTTCGCTTTCCTGCATCCCCTCGGGCTGGACCCCCACCTTCACCGCCTGGGGCTGCCTCTACCGAGTGGGTGTCGAGCTCCCTGCCGCGGTAGCTCGGGCCCCGTATCACGAAGAACGACGCCTTGTCGAACAGCCTGTCGAGGGCGCAGAGGAGCGTGCTTGGACATGTGTGCCGTGTGGGCATCGCGTTCTGCAATAGACCGAGGCGTTCGGGCTGCTCGTGATCGAAGAGCGGCTGCTCGAGAGGCCAGACGACTGTTCAGGGGGATGCTGCTGGAGCTTTTCGAGCTGCGCTACGGGAGGGCATCGAACGTCCTGTGCGCGCAGCTCAGAAAGAAGGACTGACACCCGAGGCTCGGCGTGCGTGAGCACGGATGCGATCATGGCTGCATCGTCCACAACGGTGGCTGGTTCGAGATGGGCGACATGAACATGCGGCAGGCGATGGCGGGAAAGGGGCGGTGGCCTGAGACGGGGGCTCCGCCGGTTCCCGTGGCGGCGTCGGCGGTGCTCACCCGCGATAGCCGCGGTGCTGACTCGCAATATCTACTGGTGCTCATGCGGGCAAATGCTTATTGTGGTAAGACGGAGTAATAACCTTACTCTTTTCAAAACTGACGGATCGAGATGATTCGGCTGCTTGATTGGCGATGCGGCTTTACATATGTTTTAGAGGGATACAATTAGCCAAGTGTTTCAGTTCAAATTAAGGTGGCTCATGTTTAAGAAAGAGTGTGCAGGATTTAACTTGCTTAAATCCAAGGAAGTGTACGCTATCTTGGATGGAGATACGTCATTTCGTTCTGATGTGCTTAATGAAGACGTCTCTCTTCCGTATCAATCGGGCCCAAAGTTGGTTGTGATCCTCAATAAGTTTGGAATAGATGCCACGTATGGTTCATCTAGCCGCTGGATGTATGTTGAAGCCTTGCTTGAGCATTGCATTGATAATAATCGTGTCTCTGATATGTTGGCTTATTTCTTTAACCTTGAACGCTTCTATAAAGACTTTTCTGGTTTGATGCCGGACGAAATAAAACGGAGACATGCTGCGATTGTTGAGGGCGCTATCACTGCCATTAACAGCGTTCTTTTCTTTGGTGGGCATGAACTGAGATGTTTTGGTAATAACTACGTTATTGCGTCAGTCGATGACGTGCCCGAGATGTCCATTCCTTCAATCAACACGATTGACCGTTCTTATATTAAAGATATGGCAGATAGGGCCCAGGAAGATATTGAGCTAGGGAATTTCGATAGCGCTCTCACTAAAGCGAGAACTTTGCTAGAAGAAGTCTTCTGCTGGGCTATCGAACGTAAAGGGGAACAGCCCTCGAGCAGTGGCGATGTCGGGAAAATGTTCTCTCAAGTCAAATGCCTCTATAACATTCATGCTGACAAGACAATGGATAGGAGAATTTGTGATCTGGTAAATGGACTCAATAAAATTGTCGACTCTATTGGCCAGATGAGAAATAAACAGGGCGATGCTCACGGAGTGGGGGCATCAAGGGTGAACATCGAGGACTATCATGCAAGGCTTGCTGTGAATGCTGCTGCCAACGTTGCGGATTTTGTTCTGTCGGTTGTTCATCGAGCGGAGAGAGATAGACACTAAGGTTTATACGATTGCATGTCGAATTGGCTAGCGGCCATCAGTTTGTTCGACCGATCCAGAGGAGATTGATAAATTGTTGCCATTGCGCTTGCGCAGTCATTCCCGCGGGGGATAGCGTTGGTATCACCAGCGTAGTGGCGGCGGGAAGGCGCAGTGGTCATTATTCAGTGACGTAATTGGTCAAAATCGCTTGATTATTATCGGCTAAAACCGCCTGGCGCAAACGATGAACCGAAGTGTCATCGCGACCTTTACTGAGAAAACTGGTCCCTTGACGGCGGTATTTGTTGACGCATTTAAATAACTATCCGCTTTGAAAGGCTGTCTATCCAATGGATTCGCGCATCTCCCATCAGCTTCTTGTTCTCGGCAACGGTTTTGATATTACATGCGGTTTAAATTCTCGGTTTGTTCAGTTCTTCAGACCGAGGATGGCTGTTATCGATAATAATAAAAACATCAGTAAAAATGGCTGGGCAAAAACTCTCTCTGCCTCAGGTATTACCGCCTGGGACTTGATTCTCTATTTCCGTAAAGAACTTGCTGATAAAGGCTATGACGTTAATTGGAGTGACGTCGAGTTAGCGGTCTCCGATGTTATCGAAATGGAGCGCAACTCTGGGGCGCTTCCGTCCTCCTCACCTATGGATAGACAACATTTTGTCGCTACTCGAACTCTCCTCGAGTATTTTGTGTTTCTGCAGTCTCATCCCTGGATTAAATGGCCGAATCAGTATTTAACACAATTGAATGAGAAGATCGAAAAATCGACTGGATACGATTGGGGCAAACTGCAAGAAGACGTTTTCCGTGAAATGCGTGAAGCGGGATATTTTGAAGATGACGACGATTCCGGGCGTCTCCACACTGTCTCCGATATCTTCCCCCATACGTATGCGGATATTGATGACTATCGAGATGCGTTAAAAGAGCAAACGCCGGGTCTTGCTGTCGAAGTCGTTGCTAGTTTTCTCTGCGGCTTATATGTGGACGTTAAAAGTTGGACGCAAAACTCTCTTCGTTCGGTGCTCGAACAAGAGCTTCATAAGCTAGAAGCTGAGTTCAGTCGATATCTTAGTCGCGAAGTAAAACTTAACAACGAATATTGCGAGGCTTCGGAACAGCTAATGGAACAGTTGTTGTCTGGCATGACGAGTTGGGATGCGGTCGCGTTGCAGAGGCTACTGTGCTCAGTTTTAACTACACAAGCCCGTCGATTCCATCCATTTGGCGGAACGAGCCCACATTCAAATTCATTAATATCCACGGTAGGCTTAACGGAGACATAATCTTTGGCGCCGATGGTACAAACTGCATGGATGATCCTGGGGCGGCAAGATTTTCTAAGACATTTAGAATTATTCGTTCTGGGAGGCCCGGCGGGGGAGAGCCAATTGCATTTGGCGCGCCATCAAAAGAAGAACCTGGAGAAACAGTTGTTATCAAAGTATTCGGGCATTCTCTTGCGAAGGCTGATTACGCTTATTTTCAAGCAATATTTGACATTGTTGATATATATACAGGTCCGGTTGAACTGGTGTTTTTCTACAAATCCTATTGCGAAACTGCTCGTGAGGAGCTGCTCCTTAATATATCAAGGCTGCTCGACTCGTACGGCGCATCAATGGACAACCGGGATCACGGGAAGAATTTGATGCACCGGTTGATTTTGGAGGGGCGGCTGTCTGTTGTTGAACTTCCATAACGATTGGGAATTTGTGGCCGTTCTCAGCTAAGGCATAGCCTTTTGTTTGTGCTGATCGTCGGTACTCCTGCACCACTATTTCAAAGCGATTATTCACTGACCCCGTCTCGAGTAATTTTGTCCGAGCGATAGATTAATCTTTTAATCGGTTTGCCACATTTAAACTGGGCGTGAGTATGTATCTTCTTGTGTCTTCGTCGTTCGCCTTATTTAAGCGGGGAGCGATTTGGCATTTGAAGATATGTATGGTTGGCTACCTTGACGAGGAAGATGGTGGGCATTGGAAAACAACGACCAACGCTACAAGGTTATCGATCACGGTGACCTGATGGAGTTTCTTCAAGAGGATATGATTGATCAACTTCGAGGGGAGGAGATGACCCGCAGCACCCTTTCGGGTGAGAATTTTTATACTCCTCGCAATAGCCTTCTAGAAGTCTGCCGAGAGTATCTTGAGCGCGATCCCCAAACTGATGCATTTTTGATCCAGTATCCCCATGGGATCGTTCTTGAACAATCTAAGAGGAGATTTTTCTATCGAGGCGAAAAGCAGATTTATCCACGGTCTGAATCCTCGCTCAAGAGAAAACTTCGACAGTTTAACAATATTAAAGACCAAGAGCTTTATCGTCTCGTGGCAGATATGCGGCTATTTGAGTTCAGCCGCTTTATTGATCAGTTTCAGTCCGTGCGGGAATGGAATCGTTGCGATGTTCTTTATGAACTCTTGGGTCAGCATTACGGCTTGGAGACCAATTGGCTGGACGTGACGAACGATTTTTCAACGGCGCTCTTTTTTGCAACTTGCGTTTGGGATAAAGGCCGCTGGCGTCCGCTTTCGCAACGGGATATCGAGCGAGACGAATGTTCCAAATGGGGCGTTATTTATAGAAAGAGCGCTGCACGTGTTGGGCTGGACGAATGCATGCGCATGGGAAAGTACATTCATCACTTGCATGAACCGCGTCCACTGCTAAAGGATGTTGGGAGTAACATCCCCGTTCCAATTGGATACCAGCCTTTTGTACGAAGCTCAATCCAGAGTGGTTACGCAATATATGACCGCGGAGCAATGCCGCTGCAGGAGGATCCTTCCTTTGAACAATTTCGGTTTAAACAGGACCCCGATTTTTCCAAAGACGTTTTTGACATGATGAATGGCGGGAATAGGATTTACCCGGACGAAAGTCTTATTGAGGCGCTTCCCATTGTTGGCTCTATTGCTTGCGCAACGTCATTTACCAAGGAAGCTTTAAACTACGCCCTTACAAGGAGCCATTATTATCGCGCCGAAGATTTTGGAGTAGCGCTAGCCGATTTGTCTACTTTTAGAGTGGATGGTAAGTCAATCGAAATCAAAGCCGAACATCCTTGGAATCTGCCGCGTTACCTAAGAAGGCGAGTTGATCGTCTTGGTAAAACGGAGAGGCGAATAATGGACAGCCTCCAGGTGACAACTAGGCTGTCTCCAATGAGTCTCGGTCTTAAAATTTGGGCGCCATGGATGCTTCCAGAATGCGAGTCCGATCGGGGTGTCCTAGATATGGTTCCCAGAATGATTGATGATGAGAACCACATGGTGTTTACGGATCGGTTTTCCTTTCGCTTAATGTACAGCACGATGATGGGGAAGTTGAGTCCATTTTAGGGTGGAAACACTTCTAATCCTATTGGCGGGGTACCGCCCATACCCCTTCGTCTGTGATTCTGTTGCTTAGTCACTAGAATCATATGACGGTGCGCGGAGTGCGTTCCGCTATGCAGCTGCCAATTTGCGAAAGGAATTATTCGCTACCATAGTATGGTGCTCGAGCTTATGCCGAGTTCTATTTCGTTGGGAGTTTTACGGTGAAAAAGTCCCGAGAGAGCAAGGATGGCGAGTTTGAAGCCTCCGATCTCCTAGTCACAGTTTTAACCTCTGCGGCCCTACCGGTCGCCTCGCGCGTCCTTACGCTTGCTTTTGGGGAAAATTCTTTGTGGTCTGTCGACCGATTATTTATTATCTACTTTGCATCATTTTCAGGATGGATATTGAGGAACTATCTCCAGCTTGTTGTGGAGAGAAGCGGAATGAGGGATAAGGGCTATAGTTTTATGAATTCAGACGCTGCGGGAAATGCCATTTGGACGTTTCCCGTTCTTCTCGCCCTTTTTTGTTGGAATTTATTGCCGGGCTTAATCACGCTTCTCGCCATCTATGCTGTCGCGGCTATTCTGCTTCTGAAACATCGGAATGCCTTTTGCATCGACGTTGGAAGAATGGAGTTTATCGGGTTATGTACGCTTCTTACTGTGCTCGTTGTGGAGGCGGTCTGTGTGAGCTATTTGCCCGACCCGGCATCTGAAATACAACATTTTGCGACTTATACGGTGGCGCTTGTTCTTATTGTTTTACTTAATTTTGCCCTCGATTGTTTCCGAATTAAACGCTCCGATCGGAAACAATAGGACTCGGAATCTTTGAGATGGTCGCTTGCGTCCATATGCAGCATTCAGCGTCGTCTCATTTGCATGGGGCTAATTAGCTATATGTGCATTTCACTAGACCAGGGATTGGTTTAATATGCCAGAAACCCAACACCACAGTGATTGCTGCTGTTTTGTCCTGCAAGGCATTTTTGTTCAACGCTGCTGTTGGTTCCGTTATTCCGTTATTTCCGGTCACTTTTTCGGCAGATGAGTGCAGATGGGAAAGGAAGCTGCTGCTGGTGAAATAATTGAGTGACCAGCATGGCTCTTTACAACGAAACAAATGTTCGATAAAGTTTTCTAAAAAGGAGGCAGGGATGGTCGCTAGTTTGTTTTCAGAACTTATCAAATCAACAGTCTCTCCTTATGAAGAGATGCTCGCCTATGAGTATTTATATGCCGATTCAAATGCAACTCTAAAAAGAATTTCCGGTAAGACTGTCGGCCTTGGTAAAACCCCTTCCGAGGTTTTGGAGGAGGAGTCTGGTCTTCTCGATTTGCGGGAGAGCGATAGATACAAAGAAGTTCAGGAAACAATCGATCAAAAACTCGGTACTTTCGACGTGATTGTCAACGGGACGCCGTCTTGGCCGGCCTCCTTAAAGGACTCTGCAAGGCCGGTGCCTGTTCTTTATTATAAAGGTGCCGTTTCGCTTCTAGACAGGCCTTCTGTATCTGTCGTGGGCTCGCGGAAGGCCTCCCAGAAGGGCAGGGCGCTTGCTGCAAGGATTGCCTCTCAATTATCCGAGCATGGCGTAAGTGTTGTTACGGGAATGGCTCGCGGCGTCGATACCGCGGCAACTGAGGCCGCTCTCGAATATAAGGTTGGCGCGATTGGGGTTATTGGTACGCCGGTTGACGAAGTGTATCCTCCTGAAAACATTGACCTGTTTAATAGGCTTATTGAGTGCGAGGGGCTCATTGTCAGCCAGGTGCCTTTTTATAAGTATCAGCATCAGCCTTTTGATACCAAAAGGTTCTATTTCCCCGAGCGTAACGAGTTGATGGCCGCTATTTCAAATGCAACAATTATTGTTGAGGCTTCTGATACAAGTGGCACGCTCACGCAGGCTCGTGCTTGTGAGCATCAGGGACGACCTCTGTTTATTACGAGTCATGCCTGCTCCGACCCCTCGGTCACTTGGCCTTCCAAATGGCTGAAAAAGCCCAATGTCTTCGAAATTGATGATGCCATGGACGTTCTAAGCATGCTTGGCCCCATCGGGCATTGGGGAGGCGGTTTCAGTGTCTGATTGGAATTGGACTCTGATTGACAAGGTCGGCATGGCTAACCGCAGGTTTCTTTGCGAAGACGATGCGTGTTTCTACTACATGCAGCGTGACAGCAGGGGTTTTAACGCTTCTCCGGAAAACGACTTGATCAGCAATTTTAAGAAAGATCCGTTTGAGTATCGTGATCGCCCTGATGTGCTTAGATATAAAAACGGCGCCATCCAATCATGCAGCAGTTTTGTTGTGTCGTTCTTTAGGGATCGTCCTCGCATCTTTGGGGATAAGCTGATTGCTCTTGTTCCAATGCCGACATCGAATCCAAGAAACTCAGCAAAATTCGACGACAGACTCGATCAGGTTTGTTGGAACGTGTCTTCCTGCTTCGACAATATTGTCTATGCTCCCGTAATTGATGTTAAAGACAGCGTAACCGCTGCTCACAGGGGTGGCCCTAGAGATCCTGAGCTCCTGCGAGGGTCTCTTGTTATGACCGGCGGTCTTCCACCAGATACCGACATTGTCGTGTTGTTTGATGACGTTCTTACCTTGGGCGGTCATTATTCTGCGTGCAAGAATTTGTTGCGGCAGAACATGTGGGCGGCTCCCAGCATACTGGGGCTATTTCTGGCGTTGCATACTTGGCCGATCCTTGCCGCTGATTACCCTGTCTCTGCTTCGTGGTAGTTGCTGGCTTCTTGATGTTAACTATTGGTGACTGGTATTTCTGGCACTAGGCTGTTTGGCGCCCCTGTTAGGCTCGACACTGCCACCTTCCTGGATAAGCTCGTGCGCGTGCTGCCTAAGTTCAGATCCGCATGACTATGCTCTTTGTTTCAAACGCGGTCGACGCATTTGCTCTAATTTATGATGTGATAAATGACAAGCGACAATCTGTCACGGGCCATCGTTTTGCAAAGGGGTTCCTTCCAAGCGGGGGGCATCCTCTGGTTTTTCGCTAGAGACTGGAGTCGAACAGCCGTATTGCCACTTGTTGTTCTGTTGGGTCGTTTGACGTTACGGTAAACTGTCCTCAGTGATACAGTCATCGCGGACTCTATGTGAGGCGATGACAAAGAAGGGTCGTTGTTCGGTTTTCCGGCAACGGCCCTTTGATGTTTCCGCGACAACTGGATGTTGTGACGGATGCCTTCGCTGCTGCGTCGGCTTTCGATCTGGCTCTGTAATTCCCGAAGTATGCGGCAAATTCCGGAACCCACGAGCGCACGGCCCTTTTCGCGCAGAGAAACCGCAGGTAGAGGCGTTGCAGTATCCCGGTGTGCTCGGCAAGTTATGAATTTGCCGCATACTTCCGGTTTTTGCCCCTGCGGCAGGGCGTGTCCCTGCAAAACTGCGGCTAGATAATGGACAGAATAGCCAATTTCGTCTCCATACTAAAACGCCGGCAGGGGCGAAATTGCTCCTGCCGGCGTTGGCGTGCCTGCTTGTGCTGTTTTCGGTTCGCGCAGGGCCCCGTTTAGGACCCTTACGCCTCCGTGGGCTCCACGCCCAGCTCGTTGCGGACGAGCTCGAATGCCGCGGCGATGGCCTTGTCCATATCGTAGTATTTGTAGCCGCCCAGGCGACCGGCGAAAATCACGTCGCCCTCCTGCGCCGCCAGCTCCTCGTACTGCCTGTAGAGGGCCTCGTTCTTGGCGTCGTTGATGGGGTAGTAGGGCTCGTCGCCGGGCTTCCAGTCGGCCGGGTACTCGCGCGTGATGACGGTCTTGTCCTGCGTGACAAACTCAAAGTGCTTGTGCTCGATGATGCGCGTGTAGGGGATCTCTCTCTCGGTGTAGTTGACCACGGCCACGCCCTGGTGGTCGGCCTCGTCGAGCGTCTCGGTCTCAAAGCGCAGGCTGCGGTACTCCAGCGTGCCCAGCTTAAAGTCGTAGAACGCGTCGATGGGTCCACAGTAGATCGTCTTGGCGGCGATATCGGGCTCGGCGGCGGCCAGCTCCTTGTACTCCACGCCGCAGCGCACCTCGACTCCCTCGAGCATGTTGGCGACCATCTTGGTGTAGCCGCCCATGGGGATGCCCTGGTAGCGGTCGTTGAAGTAGTTGTTGTCGTAGGTAAAGCGGCAGGGGAGGCGCTTGATGATGCTCGCGGGCAGGTCGCGGCAGTCGCGGCCCCACTGCTTCTCGGTGTAGCCCTTCACGAGCGTCTCGAAGATGTCGCGGCCCACGAGGGACAGCGCCTGCTCCTCGAGGTTGGCCGGCTCGCCGATGTTTTCGGCGGCCACCTGCTCGGCGATCTTGGCGCGGGCATCGGCCGGCGTGACGACGCCCGGCCACATCTTGGCGAAGGTGTTCATGTTGAAGGGCATGTTGTACATGTTGCCGTGGAAGTTGGCGACCGGCGAGTTAACGTAGTTGTTGAACTCGGCGAAGCGGTTGACGTAGTCCCAGACGTCCTTCATGGAGGTGTGGAAGATATGGGCGCCGTAACGGTGGACCTGGATGCCCTCGACGTCCTCGGTGTAGATGTTGCCCGCGATGTGGTCGCGGCGGTCGATGACCAGGACCGACTTGCCGGCGCGCTTGGCGGCATTGGCAAAGACGGCACCCGAAAGGCCGGCACCGACGACAAGGTAATCGTACTGGGACATGGATATGCTCCTTTGTATGTCAATCGAACAGTTACTTAAGTCTCGGGACAAACAAACCTGAATATTTTGTCCCATGGATTAGTGTAGCAGATGCTCTTTCAGCAGCTCCAACGCATGGGGGTAGCCCTGGAGGCCTTCGCCGGTGATGGTGGCAAAGCAGGCCAGGCGGGCGTAGCTTACCTGGCGGAAGTCCTCGCGCGTCTCGACGGCACTGATGTGGACCTCGACGGCGGGGATGGCGACGGCCTTGAGGGCGTCCAGAATCGCCACGCTCGTGTGCGTGTAGGCCGCCGGGTTGATGACGATGCCGTCGACCTTGCCGTATGCCTCCTGGATCTTGTCGACGATGCTGCCCTCGTGGTTGGACTGGAAGACCTCGACCTCGTCGAAGCCCTGTGCGGCGCCGGCTTCCTTGCAGATCTGGACCAAGCGGTCGTAGTTGTCGCTGCCATAGATGCCCGGCTCGCGAATGCCGAGCATGTTGAGGTTGGGTCCGTTTATGACGAGAGCTTTCATGGTTGCTTCCTTTGCGGTTGGTTAGCGTGGCCGGTCTTGTGGTATTCGACGTTTGCCCAGATAAAACCTGCCAAAATAAACCTGTCCCTTTTTGGTAGGTTTTAGAGGGTGTCGAGGAGGGCTCGGGCGGTGTTGGCTGCGCAGTCGCGCGAGTCGATGATGTAGTCGGCCCAGGCGCGGTAGCGCGGCATGCGCTGCTCGGCCAGCTTGTCGATGCCGTCGCGGGCGGTGATAGGGCGACCCTTGTGGGCGAGTTCGTCGAGCTTACGGTTGAGCATCACGATCTGGCTGTTCTGGTGCAGCAGCGGGTAATTCTCGTCTCGCGTGACGACGCCGCCGCCGGTGGAGAGCACCAGGCCGCTGCGCTTGGAGAGGTCGGCCAGGGCCGCCGTCTCCTGCTCGCGGAAGGCCGGCTCGCCGTGTTCGACGATAAAATCGGCGCAAGGCATGCCCAGACGTTCCTCGAGGGCGCGGTCCAGGTCGATGTGCTCGCGGCCGGTGAGCAGGGCGATCTGCTCACCCACGCGGGTTTTGCCCGAGCCCGGCATGCCGATCAGGGCGATGTTCTGCTCGCGGCGTGACAGGCGTTCCGTTACGTCCAGGATGCGCTCGCGCGGGGTGACCTGGCCGGTATTGCGCTCGACGGCTTGCGCCGCCTGGGCCACAAGCATGAGCAAACCGCCGATGCAGGGGATGCCGCGACGCTCGGCCTCGAGCATGAGTCCCGTACGGGCGGGGTTGTAGACGATGTCGATGACGCCCTCGAGCGCGTCGAGGCCCTCGAGGGTGCAAGGCGCGTCGGGGCAGTGGGGGAACATACCGGCAGGCGTGCAGTTGACGAGCAACGCGGCGTCGGACTGCTGTGCGATGTTGTCGTAGTTGACCTCGCTCGTGCGTCCCACGGGCACCACGATCGCGCCCAGGTCGCCCAGCACCATACTTGCCGTGGTGCCGGCGCCGCCGGTGGCACCGAGCACGAGGACCTTCTTGCCGGCAATCTCCACACCCAGCTCCTCGACCAGGCACTGGAAACCGAAGTAGTCGGTGTTGTCGCCTCGCAGACGGCCATCGGGCAGACGCGTAATCGTGTTGACGTTTCCCATACGTTCGGCGAGCGGGCTCAGCTCGTCCAGGTAGTCCATGACGGCGCGCTTGTAGGGAATGGTTACGTTGGTGCCCTCCCAATCATCACCGGCCATAAAGGCCTCGAGGTCCTCGGGCTCGCGCTCAAAACGCACGTACTCAAGCCCCGCGAGCTCCTTATAGATGGTCGGGGTGTAGCTGTGGCCCAGCACGCGACCCAGCACGCCGTAGGGGCGGGTTGTGGCGACGTCAGTCATCTAGAGCACCTCCGTGTAGCTGCCAAAGTAGGTGAAGCTCTCGCACACGTCGTCAATCGAGTCGAGCAGGTCGTCGAGGGCCTTGCTGCCAAAGGGGCAGTCCAGATCGAAGTAGAACATAAACTCAAAGTCGCGCCCGGGGATGGGGCGGCTCTCGAGCTTGATAAGGTTGATGTTGAGCGCATAGAAGCGCTCGAGCACTCGATAGAGCGCGCCCGGCTCGTTGGCCGTGGTGATCATGAGCGAGGTGCGGTTGGCGCCGGGGTAGACGCGCGGCTCGCGGCTGATGACGACAAAGCGCGTGTAGTTATTGTCCGAGTCCTGAATGTTGGGCTCCAGCACCTCCAGGCCGTAGAGCGCCGCGCAACTGCGCGAGGCGATGGCGGCGACGTCGGTGCGCTCGGAGTTGGCGACCATCTCGGCCGACATGGCCGTGTTGAGATACTTGGTGGCGTGCAGGTCGTGCGCCTCGATAAAGCCGGCGCATTGCGCGATGGCCTGACCGTGGCTATAGACCTCACGAACATCCTGCAGCTTGGTGCCGGGCTTGACGAGCAGGTTGTGGTCGATCTTGAGGCGCAGCGAGCGCACGATGTGGAAGTCGAACTGCGCGAGCAGGTCGTAGACCGCGTTGACCGAGCCGGCAGTGGAGTTTTCGATGGGCAGCACGCCAAACTCGCAGAAGCCGTCGCGTACGGCGCGCATAACGCCCTCGAAGGTCTCGAAGAACGCGATATCGGGCACGTCGAAGAGCTTGCACGCGGCGATCTGGCTGTAGGCGCCCTCAACGCCCTGGCAGGCGACGCTGGCAGTCTGAGGGAAGGGCGTGTCGAAGGCCTCGGCAGTGGCGTGGGCCTTTTGCGAGACCGTGATGCCCTTGAGCTCGTTGATATAGCGCTGCTGCTCGGCCTTGCTCATGCTCATGAGGAGGCGGAACAGCGTGATGGTCTGCGCCTCGTAGCGCTCGGGCGCGCGGCCGGCAAGGTTGTTGAGCTTGGAGCGCTCGCGGGCGGGGTCGAAGACGGCCTTGCCCATCTCGATTTTTGACTTGGCGACCTCGGTGGCAATGTCCATGCGTTCGACAAAACTGTTGAGCAGGGTGGTATCGATGCCATCGATGGCCTGGCGAATATCGGCAAGGTCCATAGGGACCCCTTTCACGTGTCGGTGATTTTTCTGGGACGGGGATCAAAAAATCATTAGGTACACAATGATTTTTTGATCCCCATCCCAGAAAAATCACTGGGTGGGCGTGGGGGCCGGAGTTGGCCCCCTGAGATTTTTAGCGCTGGGCGGCGTCTTCTAGGAGGGCGTCCCAGATGGCCAGCGCTGCGGCTGCTTCGGCTACGGGGACGGCGCGCGGGACGATGCAGGGGTCGTGGCGACCGTGGACCGAGAGCTCGGCATTTTCCATAGCGTCCATGTCCACCGTCTGCTGCTCGCGTCCAATGGAGGGCGTGGGCTTTACGGCCATGCGCCACATGACGGGTGCGCCGGTCGAAATGCCGCCCAGGATGCCGCCGGCATTATTGGACTCGACCTCGATCTTGCCGGTCTCGGCGTCGATGCGATACGGATCGTTGTTCTCGCTGCCGCGCATGGCGGCGACGGCAAAGCCCATGCCAAACTCCACGCCCTTCACGGCGGGAATCCCAAACGCGATTTTCGCGATGCGGTTCTCGATGCCGTCGAACATGGGGTCGCCGATGCCCGCGGGCAGGCCGTAGATGCCGCACTCCACAATGCCGCCGATGCTGTCGAGCTCGTCGCGTGCGGCCAGAATCTCCTCGCGCATGCGACCGGCAGCTGCGGCGTCAATGCACGGCAGGTCGTTCGAAAGGATCGCCTTGCGGTCGGCCTCGCGATAGACCATGTCGTCCATGGGCAGATCGGAGATGCCGCCGATCTGCGCCACGTGCGCCATCACCTTGATGCCGCGGGCCTCGAGCGCCTGCAGCGCAATGCCGCCAGCGATGCACAGGGGCGCCGTCAGGCGGCCGGAGAAGTGTCCGCCGCCGGCGACGTCGTGCATGTTGTGGTACTTCACGCGCGCGGGAAAGTCCGCATGGCCCGGACGGGGCTTACGGCGCAGCTCGGAGTAGTCCTTGGAGCGCGTGTTGGTGTTCTCGATGATCGCTGCAATAGGCGCGCCCGTGGTGTGTCCATCAACTATGCCTGCGATAATGTGGGCGGCGTCGGCCTCGCGGCGCTTGGTCGCGGTCTCGTCGCGGCCGGGGGCGCGACGGTCCAAAAAGGCCTGCAGCTGCTCCAGGTCAACGGCGATACCCGCCGGAATGCCATCGAGCGAGCAGCCGATGGCGGGGGAGTGCGACTGGCCGAAGATGCTTACGTGCAAGACGTTGCCAAAGGTCGAGGACATGCTATTCCTCCTCGAGCGTGACCTTGCCGCCCAACAGGCGGTAGTGGTCAAAGAAATCGGGATAGGACTTGTTGACGGCCTCGGCACTGTGGATCACGACCTCGCCGGTGGCGCGACTCGCGGCGATGGCGGCCATCATGGCGATGCGATGGTCGTTGTGCGAATCGACCTCGCCGCCGGTAAGGGCATCGACGCCCTTGATTATGAGGTCGTCACCGGCGATGCGCACCTGCGCGCCCAGCGCGGTGAGCTCGCGGGTGGTGGTGACCAGACGGTCAGATTCCTTGATGCGCAGACGCGCGCAGTCACGGATGAACGTGCGGCCCTGAGCCAGCGATGCCACGGCCGAGATAACGGGCACCAGGTCCGGAATGTCGTGGGCGCTCATCTCAAACCCGGCGAGTTTGTCGGACTGGACGGTCGCGGCGTTCGTGGAGCGCACGATGCGGGCGCCAAAGCGCGAAAGCGCGGCGAGCACGTTGCGGTCGCCCTGCGCGGAGCTCAGCGACACGCCCTCGACGGTGATGGGGTCGGTGCCGATGGCGCCGGCGCACAGCCAAAAGGCCGCATTGGACCAATCGCCCTCGACCGCTACGCTGCCGGGCGTGCGGTACGAGCCGCTGTTCACGCGGAAGTTCGTGACCTCGGGCTGGCCGTCCTTGGCCGGAATACGTTCGACGTTGACCTCGACGCCGAAGGCCTTCATGGCCTGGATCGTCAGGTTGATGTAGGGTCGGCTTTCGATGAGGCCAGTCACCTGCACGCAGGAGGGCTGGGCCAGTAGCGGGGCCGCCAGCAGCAGGCCGGAGATATACTGCGAGCTCACGTTGCCCGGAAGCACAAAGGTGCCCGGGCGCATGCGGCCGCTCGTCTTGAGCGGAAAACCGCCCAGGCCCTGCAGGTCGCAACCGGCGGCAATGATCTCGTCCGAAAGCGGGGAGAGCGGGCGGGCACCCAGGCGGCCCTGGCCCACGAAGGTGGCCTCCGCACCCAGCGCGCAGGCGACCGGCAGTATGAAGCGCAGCGTGGAGCCACTCTCGCCGCAGTCGAGCGTGCCGCCGGCAAGGGCCTTGAGCAAGCCAAATTCAATGCTCTTCATGGTGGGGTGGACCTGGAAGCCGTCCTCGACGGTCTCGATGCGGGCGCCGAGTGCCGTGAGGCAGCGCACCGTGGCCTCGATATCGGCGCAGGTCGTGTTGCAGGTTACGTGCGTCTCGCCGTTTGCAAGCGCGGCGCAGATGATGAGGCGATGCGCCATCGACTTGGATGCGATGGCGGGAACGGTGCCCTTGAGCGGGGACGGGGTGATGCGGGCTAACATGCGGAAACGTCTCCCTTCTGGCCGAGGCCCTCGGCAATCAAATCGTGAAAGGTGGAAAGCGGCGTGCGGTCGATGCTGCAACGGCCAATGTCGTGCGGAATTACCAGGTCGATGGTGTCGCCCGTGCGCTTTTTGTCGTGGAGCGCTTCGGCAAAGACGGCATCGGCATCTAGGTCGCAGCGGGTCTTAAGGCCGTGGCGGGCGCAGAGCTCCTCGATACGACCGGGCAGCTCGGCATCGCAAATGCCGTGCAGGGCTGCGGCGCGCGTGATGATGCCCATGCCAATCGACACGCAGTTGCCGTGGCCGAGCTCAAAGTGTTCGCAGGCCTCGACGGCGTGCCCCGCGCTGTGGCCAAAGTTGAGCAGCTTGCGCTGATTGGTTTCGCGCTCGTCGGCAACGACCACGGCGCGCTTAATGTCGATATTGCGGGCGATGATGAGCGCCACGCGGGCCACGTCGCGGTTCAGCAGCTCAAGCGTGAGTGGGGTCTTCTCCAACTCGGCGAAGAGCTCGGGGTCTGCGATCACGGCGTGCTTGACGACCTCGCCGCAGCCGTCGGCGAACTGTTCGGGCGTAAGGGTTGCCAGGCACCCCACGTCGGCGATGACCACGCTCGGCTGCCAAAAGGCGCCGGCCAGGTTCTTGCCGGCAGCCAGGTCGATGGCCGTCTTGCCGCCGACCGACGAATCCACCATTGCGAGCAGGCTTGTGGGAATCTGCACAAACTTGCAGCCGCGCATGTAGGTGGCGGCCACAAAGCCCGCCACGTCGCCCACGACGCCGCCGCCGAGCGCCACGATCACGTCGGAGCGCGAAAGCTCGTGCTCGGCCACAAACTCCAAAATGCCAACGTAGGTCTCGGCACGCTTATGGGCCTCGCCGGCCTCGAAGGTGCAGATGCTCACCTCGTAGCCTGCGGCCTCCAGGCTCTGCTTAACGGGCATCTGGTAGAGCGGGCCTACGTTGGTGTCCGTCACGATGACGGCGCGCGAGCCGCCGGCGGTGGCGCGTACGAGCAGGCCTGCCTGCTCCAGCAAAAACGTGCCCACATGCACCTGGTAGGGGCGTGCGGTGTCGATATCGATGGTAATCGCCATAAGCTTCGGTCCTTTCGACCTGGCGTGATGGGTGGTCTAGTTGGAGGCCTCGTCGTCGAGCGCGCGCTTGATGCGGTCGCCCTCGGCAAGGAGATTCTCCAGATAGCGCTGGTCGCGGTCCTTAAGGGCGCGGCTGTAGGCGCCGAGCGATTCGATCAGATGGTCGATCTCGAAGGCGAGCGCATCGGCGTCGTCGATCATGAGCTCGGACCACATCTGCGGATTGAGGTGTGCCACGCGGGTGAGGTCGCGGTAGCTGCCGGCCGAAAAGCCGTGATGGACCTGAGCGGTCGGGCTCTTAACATAGGCGTTGGAGACGACGTGCGCGAGCTGGCTCGTAAAGGCGATGATGCGGTCGTGCTCGGCGGCGCTCGTTACGCTGAACTTGCCAAAGCCTAAGGGACGTACCATCTCGCGCACCTGGCCCAAAAGCTCCAGCTTTAGTGCGTCGTCCACTGCGGGCGGTACAAGCACGAGCGGTGCGTCCTGGAACAGGTCGGCGCGGGAATGCGCGTAGCCCGAGAACTGCGTGCCTGCCATGGGATGCGCGCCCACAAAGTAAAAACCGTGCTCGCGGGCAAGCTCAAAGGCGCGCTCGCACACGATACCCTTGACGCCCACGGTGTCGATCACCACGGGGCCCATGATGGCCTCGGTGTCGGTGGCGTCGGCGAGTGCCCGGGCGTGCGCCTCGAGCCACTCGATGCAGGCCTCGGGGTAGCATGCCAGGACGATGATGTCGCATTCGCCGAGCGTCTCGTCGTTGAGCTCGCCGGCAACGGTACCCATACTGGCGGCCGTCATGACGTCGTCATCGGGGTCCCAGGCCAGCACGCGGACGCCCGCCTGCGCATAGCCGCGGGCAAAGCTGCCGCCGATGAGGCCCAGGCCCACGATGCCGGCGCACTTGGGGCCACCCTGGTTAACGCGTGCGTTTCTCACCGTACCCATGGGCTACTCCTGAACGGTCTCTTGGCAGACGACCTCGCGGATGGCGCGGATGCGGCGCATGGTGTCGTCGAACTGGTCGGGGGTGAGGGCCTGAGCGCCGTCGGACCAAGCGTGGCTCGGGTCGTCGTGGACCTCGATCTCCAGACCGTTGGCGCCGCAGGCGGTCGCGGCGAGCGCCATAGGCTCGACATAGCGGGTGTAGCCGGTGGCGTGGCTGGGGTCGGCGACGACGGGCAGGTGCGACAGGTGGTGCAGCACCGGCACGGCGTTGAGGTCGAAGGTGTTGCGGGTGCGGGTCTCGAAGGTGCGGATGCCGCGCTCGCACAGGATGACGTTGTCGTTGCCCTCGCTCATGATGTACTCGGCTGCCATAAGCAGCTCGTCGACGGTGCCGGACATGCCGCGCTTGAGCAGGATCGGGGTCTGGGTCTTGCCGACCTCCTTGAGCAGGGGGAAGTTCTGGGCGTTGCGAGCGCCAATCTGCATGACGTCGATCTTCTTGTCGAGGAAGACCTGCACGTCGCGCGGGTCCATGATCTCGGTGACGATCGGCATGTCGAGCTCAGCGGATGCCTCGCACAGCAGGTCTAGGCCGGCGGGACCCATGCCCTGGTAGGCGTACGGGGAGGTGCGGGGCTTGTAGGCGCCGCCGCGCAGCATCGTGGCGCCGGCGGCCTTCACGCGGCGGGCGATGCGGATGAGGTTCCCGCCCTCGACGGAGCAGGGGCCGGCGATGACCTGGAACTGGTCGCCGCCTACATGTACGCCGTGGCCGCAGTCGATGACGGAGTCCTCGGGGTGGAACTTGCGGTTGGCGCGCTTGAACGGCTCGGAGACGCGCTGCACGCGCTCGACGACGTCCATGGACTCGAGCAGGAACGGGTCGATCTTGGTTGTGTCGCCCACCAGGCCGATGATGGTCTCGTTCTCGCCGCGCGAGACGTCGGTCTTGAGTCCCTTTTTCTCGATCCAGCTGACGATGTGGCTGACGGCCTCGTCGCTGGCGCTCTGCTTTAAAATCGCAATCATGGTGTGCCTCTCACCTCGATGGATAGCCCTTGCAAAAACGGCCCGCATCGCGAGCCGTTATATATGTGCATGAGAGTTTATACTATCTGACTTGCTTTTGCCGCCTAAAGCGCGCCGTCGCGACGCGTCTCCCACGTAATTGCAAAGCTTTTTCTATTATTTTGTTAGCCCGTGGCGCACTTGGGTATAATGCCTAACGTTCGCCCTATTAGCTCAGGGGATTAGAGCGTCTGCCTCCGGAGCAGAAGGCCGTTGGTTCGAATCCAACATGGGGCACCATCGAACGTAAGACCGTCCGAACCTCGCATGGTCCGGGCGGTTTTCTTATACCGACGCGACGTGATGGGACAAGGTATGGCAGCAACGGATATCGAGCGCGGACTCTCGACCGCCGAGGTCGAGGAGCGCATCGCCGCTGGTAAGATCAACCGCAACATGGAGCTCAAGACCAAGTCGGTCAAAGAGCTCATCATCGAGAACCTCTGCACGCTGTTTAACTTGATCAACGTGGTCTTGGCGATTTTGGTGTTGCTGACCGGTTCGTTTAAGAACCTGACGTTCCTGTTCGTGGTGTTCTTGAACACGGCAATTGGCGTCATTCAGTCCATGCGTTCTAAGCGGATGGTCGACAAGCTTACGCTGCTCACCTCTAAGAAGGCCATCGCGGTGCGCGACGGCGCCGAGGTGGAGCTCGACCTGGACCAGATCGTGCTCGACGATATCATTCGCCTGGGGCGCGGTGACCAGATTCCCGCCGACGCCGTGGTGGTGTCGGGCGAGGCGCTCGTCAACGAGAGTCTGCTGACGGGCGAGAGCGACCTCATCAAGAAACAGCCAGGCTCCGAGCTCATGAGCGGCAGTTTTATCGACTCGGGCCTGCTACGCGCCCGCGTGATCCATGTCGGCGCCGATAACTACGTGGCAAAGATCAACAACGAGGCCAAGTACGTCAAAAAGGTCAATTCCGAGATCATGAACGCGCTGAACGCCATCGTGCGGTTCGCGAGCATTATCATGATTCCGCTTGGTCTGGCGCTCTTTACCTCGAGTGTGAGCGAGCTGTGGGATGCTGCGGGAACCCCGGGCGATAGCGCGCTTTCCTGGTGTTTCTCCGAGCTGCTGGCCGGTCGTGTGCCTTCTTCGGCGCTGCTGTCCACGGTAGGTGCCCTGCTGGGCATGATTCCGCAGGGCCTGGTGCTGCTGACCTCGTCGGTGCTCGCGATTGCCACGGTGCGCCTGGCGCGTCGCAAGGTGCTGGCCCAGCAGCTCTACTGCATCGAGACGCTCGCGCGCGTCGACGTGCTGTGCCTGGACAAGACAGGCACCATTACCTCGGGCCGTATGGAGGTCGAGGGCACCTACCCGCTGCCTGTTGAGGGTGTTGGCTTTGGCGCGGACTCGGACGAGGCTGCTGTTCCCGTCGAGACTACGGTGCTCGACTTTGCGCTCGCCAACGTGGCGCGTGCGACCTCGGCTGATGCCAACGAGACCTGCCAGGCGCTACTCAACTACTACGCCGATCGTCCGGTCGAGGTGTCCGAGCCGCTGTCGGTCATTCCGTTCTCGTCGTCCAAAAAGTGGAGCGGCGCGTCGTTTGCGCAGGGCTCCTATGTGATGGGCGCCGCGCAGTTTGTGCTTTCGGACCGTGTGTTTTCGCAGGTCGAGAACCGTGTCGCCGAGCTCGCCGATACCTGCCGCGTGCTCGTGGTGGCGCGCGTGGACGGCTTTACGCCCGATGGCGATATGGTGGGCGAGGCCGAGCCCGTGGGCTTTGTAACCATCCGCGATGAGATTCGCACCTCGGCAGCCGAGACTATCGGCTACTTTAACGAGCAGGGCGTGACCCTCAACGTGATCAGCGGCGACGACCCGCGTACGGTGTCGTCGATTGCGCGTGTGGTGGGCGTGCCCGGGGCGGATGCCTACGTGGACGCGACAACCCTCGATACACCCGCCAAGCTCGACGCGGCGGTGGACCGCTACCACGTCTTTGGGCGTGTGACGCCGCAGCAGAAGCGCGAGCTCGTACAGGCGCTCAAGCGCCGCGGGCACACTGTGGCCATGACGGGCGACGGCGTCAACGACGTGCTGGCGCTCAAGGAGGCCGACTGCTCCGTGGCGATGGCTGCTGGCTCTGATGCCGCGCGCAATGTGGCCGAGATCGTGCTCGTCGATAACGACTTTGCCTCGATGCCCGCCGTGGTGGCCGAGGGCCGTCGTTCTATCAATAACCTGCAGCGCTCTGCCGCGCTCTTTTTGACCAAGACGCTTTTCTCGATGGGCCTGGCGGCGCTGTGCATCGCGCTGCCGCCGTATCCCTTCGAGCCCATTCAGATGACGCTCATCAACTTCTTCTGCATCGGCGCGCCGGGCTTTGTGCTGGGCTTGGAGCCCAACACCGCCCGCGTGAAGGGGTCGTTCTTGACCAACGTGCTTAAGCGTGCGCTGCCGGCGTCGATTGCGGTCATTTTGGCCGCGGCACTCGATATCTTTGTGGCGCGCGTATTTGGCTTTAGCCAGCTTACGCTTTCGACCATGTGCCTGCTCACGTCGTGCGCGGCGAGTGTCAGCCTGATCTGGCGCATCTCGCAGCCGCTCACGCCCTTGCGCGTGGTGCTTTTCGTGTTTGTCGTCGCCGGTATTTTGACGGGCGTTATCGGGTTCCCGGGGCTGCTGTCCATCGCCAACCTGTCGATGGGCCAGATGGTCATTTTGGCGGTTATCATCGTCTTTACCTGTGCGGTGTTCTTTAAGCTTGCCACGATGATGGACTCGCTTAAGCCCCGTCGCCGTCATGCGGCTACCGGCTTTGGCCGCGGCGTGCGCGTTCGCCTGGGTCGCGGCGGCGGCAAGGTGAGCTCGACGGGATCGACCGCCGAGCGTTTTGCCAAGCGCGTTGCCGCCGATATGGCGCAGCGCCGCGAGGAACGCACTGTCCGCGAGGCCGAGGCCCGTGCACTCGAGGGCGTGGCCCAGACCCAGCCCAAGAAACAGAAGGGCGCCGTTGCCAAGCGCTCCCGCGTGACCAAATCGGCCCAGGGCATCAAGGTATCGATGCCCAGCAAGAAGAATAAGCCCGTAAAGAAAGACTAGCCCCAACGCCTCCCTAAGTTGCGGTGAAATAGGGACTGTTTAAGCGTTTTAACCTCCTATTCAGTCCCTATTTCACCGCAACTTAGGGGTGAGCGGGGATGTTGAATTGGTGCCTTGCGCTTGTGGGGCCGTGTCGATGTTATGCTCTAACCTCAATTGTTTGAATTGCTTCGGAAAGAGGATGCCGTGATCTGCCCGCATTGCCTAAAGACCATCGAGGACGGCGCCTCGTTCTGCCCCTATTGCAACGCTTACGTTGGTCCGGGCGATGGCCCCGAGCATACCGAGTTTGTGTTCTGCGACGGCTGCGGCGCCCGTCTGTCCCCGCATGACCGTACCTGTCCCAAGTGTGGACGCCCCGCGCCGGGCATCCTTTCCGAGGACGCGGCCGCATCCGACCTGGCCGCAGGCCGCACGGCCGGCTTTCCGCGTCTGACGCAGGAGCAGATCGATACCGAGGTGCCCCACGCGCCGGCATCTGCCGCCGTGGTGCTCTCCGACGCAGCCGACCCCAACGAGACCTGCGTGCTGCCTGCCTTCGATAAGGACTTTGGCATCCCCAAGGTCGATATCCCCACGCCGGTGTCCCTGCGCGATGATGCCCAGCCTAAAAAGCAAAAGCCCAAGCGCAAGGTCCATCCCGACGAGGATGCCTATCACAAGCACAAGCACCATATCCCAAAACCGCTCATCGTCATCGCGGTGCTCGCCGCCGTGTGCGGTGGTGCGTATTGGTTTGTGACTGCCGATCCCATGGGCGTCATGCCCGGCTTCTACGACCAGTTTGGCCAGGCCGCCAAGACCACCTTCCCGTCACGCCAAAAGGGCGAGGCCACCGATAAAGAGCCCAAGCAAGAGGATACGTCCGAGGTCGTTCAGGAGGAGACCGTCTTAACCGACGACCAGCTCTACACCAGGCTTGATGGCCTGTACCAGACCATCGTGTCGTACAGCGACGAGGATCAGATCGGCGAGGTCATCGATTCGTTTAATAACGGCTATCTGCGTACACCGCTTTCCACCCGCCAGGAGCTGTCACAGAGCGCCTATGCCCTGCGCGACCAGATTAAAAAGACCCAGGATGAGCTCAACAACCTCAAGGTTCAGGACGACACGGTCTATGCGGAGGACATCGATCATCTAAAGCAGCTTGCGCAGTGGATGTACGAGCGTGTCGACGTGATCTGCCAGAGCTGGGATATCTCGCTGTCCATTCCCGATGGTGAGTCGCTGAGCGCCCGTCAGAGCGAGATCCTGGCGCCCATCGCACAAGGCGGCAACAGCGCGCTTAACCAGTACGACGCCAACGTGAGCGCATGGAGGCCGCAGCAGCGTTCGTAATTTGTTGCCCTCCGGCGGCATAACCTGCGTGCGCAATTGATGGAAGCCCGTGCTTATTGCTACAATTCGTACAAATATGCTTTAAACGCACGAGGAAGGAACCACATGTTTGGTTTTAAGAAAGAGCTCTATACGCCCGAGTACCAGCTTGTCGGTGACGAGTACGCGGTGATCGAGACGTCGAAGGGTACCATCAAGGTCAAGTTTGACGGTGAGGGCGCCCCCATCCATGTGGCGAACTTCTGCGAGCTTTCCACGATGGGCTTCTATGACGGCCTTAAGTTCCATCGCTATGTGCCCGGCTTTGTAATCCAGGGCGGCGACCCCAATACCCGCGATATGTCCGGCGCCGACGTCGCTACCGGCCTTGAGGGTCCCGACGGCATGCCCGGTACCGGCGGCCCTGGCTACTGCATCAAGGGCGAGTTTGCCACCAATCCGCGCAACAGCCATGTTGATGGCGCTCTTGCCATGGCCCGCTCCATGGATCCTGATTCCGCGGGCTCGCAGTTCTACTTCTGCCTGGGTGCCCAGCACAACCTCGACTCCGGCTACACCGTCTTTGGCACCACGGTCGAGGGCCTCGACGTCATCTCGCAGCTGCGCGCCGGCGACGAGATCGTTCATGTCGAGATCGTTCACGAGTAAAGGGGACTTCCTTGAATAGCCAGCTGATCCAACAGGGCCGCGCCGCTTATCGCGCGGGTGATTTTTCCGCTGCCGCCCAGATGCTTGGCGCGGCAAAGACTCCCAACGAGATCATGGGTGAGGCCGACCACCTGCGCGGCAACGCCCTGATGCATCTGGGCATGTACGCCGAGGCCGCCGAGGCCTACGCCGCCGCCCTCAACGACGGCGCCTATGGCAAGCGCGGCGCCCTGCTCACCAACCGCGGCAAGGCACTCGCCGCGGTGGGCGACTACACCACGGCTGCCCAGGCGTTCTCTGCAGCTACCCAGGACGCTTCCTACGCCACGCCTTTTAAGGCCTACCTGGGTCTGGGCAACGCGCTGTTCCAGTCGGGCGACTATGCCAACGCCGGTACTGCCTTCCGTCAGGCTGCCATCGACGGCGCCAACCCGGCTCCTGCCGCTGCTCTCGGCGATCTGGGCCGCTGCTTCATCAAGCTCGGCCGCCCCGCGGACGCCGTAGAGACCTACCGCACGGCTATCGACTTTGCCGGCCCGCGCGACGATACACGCGCCCTCAACGCCGGCATGGGTCAAGCGCTTTCCGCCGCCGGCCGTCCCTCCGATGCGCTCGATGCCTTTAACGCCGCTACCGCAGACGGCATCTACCAGCTCACGCCCGAGCAGGCCGACGAGCTTGCCCGCGTGCACGACTCGCTCGCCGCGCTTTCGGCCCAGACGGCCATGTCCGCGGCCCCGGCTCCCGCGATGGACGCTCCCGCTGTCGACCCGCTCGATCCCACGGGCACGACCGGTCAGTTTATGCCCGACCCCTCTGATACCGGCTTCTTTACGCTGTCCGAGTCCGAGATGGTCCAGCAGGACCGCAAGCAGGCCAAGGTTCGTCGTCGCCACCGCCACACGGGTCTTAAGATCTTCCTGGCGCTGCTTCTGCTCATCGTGATTGCTGCCGGCGGTCTTGGCTATGCTTATACGCGCGGCATGGGCTATCCCTCGCAGGAGTCCGTCATCACCGACCTGTTCCAGGCTGCCGGTGACGGCGATACCGCCAAGGCCGAGTCCTGCCTGGCCTCGAGCCTGTCCGAGGACGCCAAGGCGATGATCATCTCCTCGATCCCGCAGGGCGCCACCGTCTCCATCGAGGGTATGGATCAGTCCATGACCGAGACCACCGCCAAGGTGAAGGCTTCGCTGTCCAAGGGCGGCGAGCAGGAGTACACCGTTAAATTCGTGCGCTCCGACAACCATATCGGTTGGGCCGTCTCCTCGCTCGACATCGATTTCTCGGCCGCTGACAACCAGTAGTGACCTTATGAGATTTGGCTCTGCCCGGCGCTTCACCGCAAGTGAGGTGCCGGGCTTGCGCTAGTATGATGGGCTAGTAGTTTTCCAGCAATCATCCAACACATCAGGAGTTGCGTTGTTTTCTTTGATGGATATGTTCTTCGGTAGCTATGCGGGCGATCTCGCCATCGACCTCGGCACCGCCAATACGCTCGTCTCCGTGCGCGGCAAGGGCATCGTCATCCGCGAGCCCTCCGTTGTCGCTATCGACAAGAACGACGAGCGCATCCTGGCAGTCGGCATCGAGGCCAAGCGTATGCTCGGCCGTACGCCCGGCAACATCGTGGCCGTTCGTCCCCTTAAGGACGGCGTCATCGCCGACTTCGATGTCACCGAGGCCATGCTTCGCTACTTTATCGACAAGGCTTCCGAGAAGCGCTATCCGTGGACTCCGCGTCCACGCGTCGTCGTCTGCGTTCCCTCCGGCGTCACGTCGGTCGAGAAGCGTGCCGTCTTTGAGGCCACGATCCAGGCCGGCGCTCGCCAGGCCTATCTGATTGAGGAGCCCATGGCGGCTGCCATCGGCGCCGACCTACCCGTCGAGGAGCCCACGGGCTCCATGGTCATCGATATCGGCGGCGGCACCACCGAGGTCGCCGTTATCGCTATGGGCGGTATTGTCGTGTCGCAGTCCATCCGCATTGCCGGTGACGAGTTCGACCAGGCTATCCTCACCCATGTTCGCGATGCCTACAACCTGGCTATCGGCGAGCGCACGGCCGAGGATATCAAGATCAAGGTCGGTTCCGCCGTGCCGCTCAAGGATGAGCTCGACGTCGAGGTCAACGGACGCGACGTTATCACGGGCCTGCCCAAGACCGTGCGTATCGAGAGCGAGGAGATTCGTCGCGCGCTTAACAAGCCGCTCGACGAGATGGCCAAGGCCGTTAAGGACGCTCTGGACGCCACGCCGCCTGATCTTGCCTCGGACCTTATGTACTACGGCATTCTGCTGACCGGCGGCGGTGCGCTGCTGCGCGGCCTCGACGTGCGCCTGCGCGACGAGACCGGCGTTTCTGTCAACGTCAGCCCCACGGCGCTCGATAACGTCGTAAACGGTTGCGCCCGCGTGCTCGAGGCCAACGCCTTTGACGGTGGCTTCGTCCAAACCAATGCTTAATTTCCAAAAGGTGGATTCCATTTGGCACGATCTTCGGGTTTCTCTCCAAATCTGAATACCAAGCGACAATCAACGGGTATGCGCCCGTTGATTGTTTTCAGCCTGATTTCGGTGTTGCTGCTCACGTTTTATATCCGTGAGGGTGAGGCCGGGCCGATTCATGCCGTACGCTCGGGTGTGACGACGATTACGTCGCCGGTGCGCTTTGTGGGCTCGGCCGTGGCGGCTCCCTTCAACGCGATCGGCAACGTGTTCTCCAACCTCACGGCTTCGCAGGAGTCGCTCGACGACCTTAAGAAGCAAAACGAGGTGCTGACCTCTAAGGTCGCCGAGCTTTCCGAGGCTCAAAAGACTGCCGAGCGCCTGGAGGGCCTGGTCGGCCTGCAATCGACCTACAACCTTAAGTCGACCGCTGCCCGTATTGTCGGTGCGTCGGGCGATGCCTGGACCTCGACCGTTACCATCGACAAGGGCTCTGCCGACGGCCTTACCATCAACATGCCCGTGACGAGTTCTGCCGGTGTTATCGGCCAGATTATCGAGGTATCGGCCAAGACCTCTACCGTGCGCCTGATTGGCGACGAGAACTCGGGCGTGTCGGCTATGGTGCAGGACACGCGCGCCCAGGGCATGCTGCAGGGCCAGCCCGATGGCACCCTGCGCCTTGAGTACGTGAGCGTCGACTCCGACGTCAAAGTGGGCGACATCATCGTGACCTCTGGCATCGGTGGCGTGTTCCCCAAGGGCCTACCGCTCGGCACCGTCTCGTCGGTTGAGAAATCTGCAAACGACGTGTACTACACCATTGTGGTGCGCGCTCAGACGACGGCCGAGAACAACGAGGAAGTGCTGGTCATTACTTCGCTGACCGACGAACAGTCGGCCTCGGATGAGGACGTGAGCACGGCAAACAGCACGCCGCAGGGAACGTCGCGCGACGCTGCGACCAAGACGAAGGACGAGAGTTCGGATGACAGTTCCGACACGTCCGAGACGACCGATTCCGGCTCGAGCGAATAGGGGGCATGTCCATGGATCTACACGAGCAGGGGATGAGCTCCCGCACGTTTGCGATCGCCGCCATCGTGTGCGTGCTGCTGCAGGCAGGCCTGGCACCGCAGATCTCCATTGCGGGCGGTCGCGTCAACTTCATGATTATCCTGGTGTGCCTAAGCGTGTTCTCGGGCGACCCGACCCGTGCCGTCGTGTGCGGTTTTTGCAGCGGCTTGTTTTATGACCTGTCCGCTGCCGTGCCGGTGGGCGTTATGTCGCTCCTGCTGACCGTGGGTTCTTTTGCCCTGGTGCACAGCGCCGCTGGTCAGGCGGGCGGTACCCCGAGTGCGCGCGGCATCACGGTGGGCACCTTCGCGCTCGTCATTAATGTGATTTACAGCATCATCTTGCTGTTTATGGGTTTGGAGACGAGCTTTGTCGTAGCGATCTTCGGCCATGCGCTGCCGTCTTCGATCCTGACGGGTCTGGTTGCCATTCCATTTTTGATGTCCGGCGTCGTGCCGCAGTCCGGCTATGGATTCTCCGCACGTGGCGGACGCCAGACGGGTATGCGCTTTAAGCCCAAGACCCGCAAGCTCAAATAGGGGAGGCCCGTAGATGTCTTCCCAGATGACGGTTATTATCGCCGGTATCGTGCTGGTCGTGGCCATCGTGGTCGCGCTGGTCATCATGCGTCGGGGCGATTCCCGTTTTACCTACGATACGCAGCATGGAACGGCCCCGCGCGCCACCGAGGGCGAGGGCAATACCGCGGCGACCGCCTTTAAGGGCCGCTTTTCCATCCTCACCACGGGTGTGGGCGCGATGTTTGCGGCGCTCGCCGTCAAGCTGTGGGGCATGCAGATGGTCTCGTCGGACTATTACGAGAAGCAGGCCAATAGCAATCAGACTCGCACTGTTACCACTCCTGCTGTGCGCGGTCGCATCCTCGACCGCAATGGCGTGGCGCTTGTCCAGAACCGTCCCTCACTTGCTGTCGTGGCCTACCGCGACCTTGCCGAGGATGAGGTTCTGGTTCGCCATCTTGCCAACGTGCTTGGAATGCCTTACGTGGCGGTCCTTCGCAATATTCAGGACAATACCGAGGGTGCCCAGAGCCTGCATACCATCGCGACGGACGTCCGTCGCTCCACGGTTGCCTATATCAAGGAACACGCCGGCGAGTTCCCGGGCGTCAAGATTGCCGAGCGTACTGAGCGTCAGTATCCATATGGCGAGACGGCATGCCATATCTTAGGCTATACCGGCACCATTACCTCCGAGCAGCTCGAGGCCCAGAATAAGAAAACCTCTGGCGATGATGATGCTTCTGCTGGCAAGATTACGTACCAGTCGGGCGATATCGTGGGCCAGGCGGGCGTTGAGAGCTACTACGAAAACCTGCTGCAGGGTATTCGTGGTGAGCAGACCGTCAAGGTCGATGCCTCGGGCAATGTGACCGGTCAGGCCGGCGCCGTGCCCGCGAAGGCCGGCTCCGACATTAAGCTCACGCTCGACCTTAAGATCCAACAGGCCTGCGAGACGGCACTGGCGAGCGCTATCGAGCTTGCCAAGACCACTGGCTACAGCAATGCCGGCAACGGCGCCGTGGTGTGTCTCGATCCCAACAATGGCGAGATCCTGGGCATGGCGAGCGAGCCCAAGTTCGATCCGTCCGTCTTTATCGGCGGCGTCTCAAATGACGTGTGGACCGAGCTTAATGATGACAAGGGTTCGCACCCGCTGCTCAACCGCGCCATTAGCGGACAGTACATGTCGGCCTCGACCATCAAGCCGCTCTCGGCACTGGCCGGTCTTGAGTTTGGAACCTACACCTCAACGCAGACAACCAACTGCACGGGCTATTGGACGGGCCTGGGCAAGGCTTGGGGCAAGCGCTGCTGGCTGACGTCTGGCCACGGCACCATGACGCTGCAGTCGGGTATCGCCAACTCGTGCGACCCCGTCTTCTACGACATGGGCAAGGCGTTCTTCTATGACGAGCAACATCCCGAGGGCCTGCAGGAGGTCTTTCGTCGCTGGGGCTTAGGCAAGACCTGCGGTATCGATCTGCCGAGTGAGGGCGCGGGTCGTATTCCCGATGCCGAGTGGAAAGAGTCGTACTTCACCGACGCCTCTGCCGAGGACCGTAAGTGGAATGCCGGCGATATGACCAACATTGCCATCGGCCAGGGCGACATCCTGGTGACGCCCCTGCAGATGGCGTGCGCCTATATGGGTCTTGCCAACGGCGGCAAACAGTACGTACCTCACGTGTTTTTATCTGCCGTGTCGCGCGATGGCGACGGCGATGCCTATAAGTACAACGGCAAGGGCAAGAAGAAGCGCTTGGAGGCCAAGATCAACAGCGATTCGGATTTGGCTCTTGTTCGCAACGGCATGCACGACGTGATTTACACGGCTTCGACGTCCCTGGCGGCTCACTTTGGCACTCTGACGCCGCAGGTATACGGCAAGTCGGGCACGGGCGAGAAAAGCGGCGAGGACGAATACGCGTGGTTCTGCGCCTATGCACCGGCCGATGATCCCAAGTATGTTATCGCTACTGTCCTGGAGCAGGGCGGCGGTGGCTCGGATACCGCGATGCATGTCGTGCGCGACGTGCTCGGCGTGATTTATGACGAGCCCGATACCTCTTCGGCCTCGGGCGATTCTTCGGTTCGATAGGAGGTTGCGATGGATTTTTCTCCGGCGGATCTGTTCCGTTCAACCAAGACCGGCTCTCGCAGCAGCCTGGACCGCGTCAACAAGCAACTTTCGGCCTCGCGCGGCACGTTTCGCCAAAAGGTGCATATCGGTGTGCTCGTGGCTACTGTGGCGCTCGTCGCCTACGGTGCCATCATTATCTGGTCGGCTTCGCAGTTTAAGGCCGATGCCTCGTTCTCACGCCATCTGCTGGGAATTGGCATCGGTGCGGTGCTGGCGGTGCTGGTCTGGCGTACCGACCTGCGCGGTATTTCCAATTTCTCGACGGCGTTGCTCGTCATCGACCTGATCGTGATCTTTTCGCCCAAGATTCCAGGTCTGTCCTATACGGGCGGTCTGGGCATGACGGGCTGGATCAAGATTCCCGGTATCGGCTTGACATTCCAGCCGGTTGAGCTTGCCAAGCTCATCACCATCTTCTTTATTGCTACGCTTGGCTCGCAGTATAACGGGCGCATCGATACCGTTCGCGACTACGTCAAGCTTTGCGGCATGCTGTCCATTCCGTTTTTGGCCGTCGTTGCCATGGGCGACCTGGGCTCGGGCCTGGTCGTGCTGGTTTCTGGTGCCATCGTCATCTGTATGAGCGGTGCACGTCGCGAATGGGTGCTGTCGACCCTGGCCCTGCTCGTGGGCCTGGTGGCCCTCGTCCTGGCGCTCGATTCGGTCTTTGATTCGTTGCTCGGCCACGATGTGCTCATCAAGCAGTATCAGATGAACCGTCTGACGGTCTTTATCGACCCCGATAATGCCGATTCGGACGATGCGTACAATCTGCAGCAGTCGCTCATCGCCGTCGGCTCGGGCGGTTTCTTTGGTAAGGGTTTGGGCCATGCGACGCAGTCAGCCGGCGGCTTTCTGCCTGAGTTCCACACCGACTTCGTCTTCGCCTTCCTGTCTGAGACCTTTGGCTTTTGTGGTTCCTTTTTGCTCCTGTGCCTCTACGTGCTGTTGATCTTTTCGACGATTCGCGTTGCCTTTAAGTGCGAGTCTCTGTTTTTGCGTCTTTCGTGTGTGGGCATCGTTGGCATGTGGGCGTTCCAGACCTTCGAAAACATCGGCATGTGCATCGGCATGATGCCGATTACCGGTATTCCGCTACCGTTTATTAGCTTCGGTTCGTCTTCGATGATGATTCAGCTGCTGACGGTGGGTATCGTACAATCCATATGGCGGCATCGTTCGGGCGCCGCGTAACCGCTGGAGGGGTTTGCTATGAAAATTCCCGTAGATAAGCTGACCCGCGCTTTTAAGATGGGCGCGTCCGTTAAGAAGGATTCCGATACGCCGGTGCGCGTCTCGGTCTATCTGGATGCGTCCGCCTCGCGCTTTCTGGCCGAGACGGTGCGTGACGCCTTTGTGCCGCAGACGACCTCGGGCATTGTGCGCGTCGAGCGTCTGGGGGAGGAGCGAATTGCTCCAAAGACCGATACCGATGTGGTGCTGGTGCTCTCGTGTGGTTCCGACCGCTTGGAGAGTGCCGTGCAGGAGCTCGTGATCGCCGGCGCGCCCGTATGCGTGCTTGCCGAGTCTGCTGTGGAGGTGCCGTTTATCGAGGAGTCCACGCCCATGCTCGGCGTGGTAGCGGCAACCGATAAGACGTATCTGCTCGAGACGCTTGCTCGCTGGATTCTCGATCGCACCGACAAGGAAACGGCTTTTGCGGCGAATTTTGCCTTCATGCGCATCGCGGCGGCCAATCGTATTATCACCTCGTGCGCGCTCACCAATATGGCGACCGGTGCGTTGGTGTTTTTGCCGGGCGCCGATTATCCCGTTATGGCGCTGGCGCAGGTGGGCATGCTCTTTGAGCTCGCTGCCGTCTTTGGACGCGGCATTAAGCCTGAGCGCGGCTACGAGGTCGCGGGCGTGCTTGCCGGCGGTCTTGTGATCCGCGCGGTCACCCGTGCGCTCGTCAAGCAGACGCCGCATATTGGGTTTGCCGTCAAGGCGCTCACTGCTGCCGCGGGCACCTACGGCATGGGCCGTGCGCTCGTTTCGCTCTACGAGCGCGATGTCGACTACAGCCGTGCCAACGAGGTGGTCACTGCCACGTTCTCCCGCGTTCGCGATCTGGTGACCACGGTCGCGGGCGCTACCCGTCCTATGGCGTCCTACCAGGACGCATCCGATCTCGCAGCTTAGGGGTTTTCCGTTGCGCGTTGCATACCAAGACTGTTTTCATTTAATTGAGCCGCTGCTCGCCAAGGTCGAGAAACCGAGTCGCTATATCGATCACGAGTGGGGCACGCTTTCCAAGGCCGATGCCGACTACCGTTGCTGCCTGATCTACCCGGATGTGTACGAGGTCGGTCTGCCCAACCAGGGCATCGCCATCCTCTACAACATCCTTAACCAGGCCGAGGGCATCTCCTGCGAGCGCGGCTATGTGCCGTGGCCCGATATGGGTGACGCCATGCGCGAGGCGGGTATTCCGCTGCTGTCGCTCGAAGGTGCAGCGCCGGTCGCTTCGTTTGATATCGTCGGCCTGCATGTGCCGCATGAGATGGCGGTGACGAACTTCCTCGAGGCTCTCGACCTCGCTGGCATTCCGCTGTTAGCGGCCGACCGCACTGAGGACGATCCCATTATCATCGCCGGTGGTCCTTCGGTGTACAACCCCGAGCCGTACGCGGCCTTCTTCGATGCCATCCTCATCGGCGAGGGCGAGGAATCGCTGCTCGAGACCTGCCAGCTGCATCGCCGCCTGCGTGACGAAGGGGTCCCGCGCGCGCAGATTGTTGAGCAGCTTGCATCCATTGCCGGCAACTACGTGCCGTCGCTCTATGAGGTCCGTCACGACGAGCCCTGCTCGCCGCATGGCTACACCGTGCCGCGTGAGGGCAAGGATGCGCCGACCGTGGTCTACAAGCGCGTCGTCGAGGACTTCGGTGCCACCAATCCGCTGTCGCAGTCGTGCGTACCCTATGCACAGCTGGTCCACGACCGCCTGTCTATCGAGATCCTGCGCGGCTGCGCCCGCGGGTGTCGTTTTTGCCAGGCAGGCATGACGTATCGCCCGGTGCGCGAGCGCTCGGCCGACCAGATCGTCTCGTCGGTGATTCAGGGTCTGGAAAAGACTGGCTATGACGAGGTGTCGCTGACCTCGCTCTCCACGACCGACCACTCCTGCATTCGCGACGTGCTCGGCAGGCTCAACCGTCGCCTGGAGGATACGGGTATTCGCGTGTCTATTCCGTCGCAGCGCCTGGATTCGTTTGGCGTGGATATGGCCGAGTCGGTCGCCGGCGAAAAGAAGGGCGGCCTGACGTTCGCGCCCGAGGCCGGCAGCCAGCGCATGCGCGACATCATTAACAAGAACGTGACCGAGGAGGACCTGGACCGTGCGGCCAAGGCGGCCTTCGAGGCCGGCTGGAACCGCATGAAGCTCTACTTTATGATGGGCCTTCCCGGCGAGCGCGACGAGGACATCGTGGCCATCGCCAATCTGGCCGATCACGTGCTGGAGCTCGGTCGTTCCGTGGTGCCCAAGGCGCGCCGCGGGTCTATCTCGGTGTCCATCTCGGTTTCGGTCTTTATCCCCAAGGCTGCCACGCCGTTCCAGTGGTGCCCGCAGCTCGACTACGACGACGTCAAGCGTCGCCAGAAGCTGCTTATCACGAGCGTTCGCAACCGTGCCGTCCGTGTGCATTACCACGATGCCGAGACTTCGCTCATCGAGGCCGCGCTGTCCCGCGCCGGTCGCGACATGACGCCCGTCATCATCGATGCTTGGCGCTCGGGCTCTCGCTTTGACGCCTGGGTAGAGCATTTCTCGCTCGATAACTGGAAGGAAGCTGCTGCCAAAAACGGCATCGACCTCAATGAGCTCGTACACCTGCCCTACGAGTTGGACTGGCGCCTGCCGTGGGAGCATGTGAGCCCTGGCTGCACGCGCGGCTTCCTCGAGCGCGAGTACCGTCGCTCGCTCGAGGGCGTCACGACTCCCGACTGCACCCGCACGTCGTGCACCGGCTGCGGGATCTGCCCCACGCTCCACGCCAAGAATGTATTGATGGGTGATCGCGCATGAGTGAGCGCCTGACCGACAACCCCTCGCTCTTTAGGCTTCGTGTTCGCTATGGCAAGCGCGACCGCCTTAAGTACCTGGGCCATCTCGAAGTGATCCATACCATTGAGCGCATCGTGCGCCGTGCAGGACTTCCCTATGCCGTCACGCAGGGCTTCTCTCCGCACATGCGCGTGGGCTTCTCTTCGGCGCTACCGGTTGGTACGTCGTCGACCTGCGAGTGGTATGACCTGTTTATGACCGAGTTCGTGGCGCTCGACGAGGCGTTTGAGCGCCTGTCTGTGGCTTCTCCGGCCGATCTGGCGCCCATCGAGGCGGCGTACATCGACGTGCGCACGCCGGCGTTGACGGCGCAGCTCACGCGCCTGTCGTATCGCATCGACCTGCACTTGGATCCCGAGGCGCCCGTAAGCCCCGACGAGGTGCGTCGTGCGATCGACACGCTGCGCGCGGACCATGGCATCGACTACGCGCGCGGCAAAAAGAGCAAGCGCTTGGATTTGGATCACACGCTTGTGGGCTATGAGCTCACGGCGGGGGAGCGCCCGGACCATTTGGTGCTCAAGCTCGACACCCATGCCGATAACGAGGGCTCCATGCGTCCGGAAATTTTGCTTTCCGCTGCTGATGTTTTGTTGCAGGGCTTGACCCCGGGCGTGGATGCACCTATTGTTTCCACCGGTATGCAAGACCTCGTGACCATCTGCTCCTACGATGTCGAGCGTCAGAATCAAGCATGCGAGGACGACGAGGGCCGACTCGTCAGCCCCATACCTGTGCGAACTTGTGGATTTGCTCCACATACTCGTTGACGGGGGTATTTTCGCCTGCTACTATATTCGGCTGTTGCACTAACTGATGCATGAAGGGCAAGTAAACATGTACGCAATCGTTAACACGGGCGGCAAGCAGTACAAGGTCGCCACCGACGATGTCATCACCGTCGAGAAGATCGAGGGCAATGAGGGCGACAAGGTCACCCTGCCGGTTATCTTCCTCAACGATGGTAAGAAGATCGTCACCGATCCCGACAAGCTGGCCAAGGCCAAGGTTACCGCTCAGATCGTTGAGCAGTTCAAGGGCGAGAAGCAGCTGGTCTTCAAGTTCCACAAGCGTAAGCGCTATCGTCGTCTGAAGGGTCACCGTCAGCAGCTCACCAAGCTGAAGATCGTGAAGGTCCAGGCTACGTCCCGCGCCAAGAAGGCTGTCAAGGCAGAGGCCGAGGCTGTTGCCGAGGCTCCCGTCGCCGAGTAGATTACACTCGTAACGAAAGAGTAGGTATACACAATGGCACACAAAAAAGGACTCGGTTCCTCCCGTAATGGCCGTGACTCCCGCGGTCAGCGCCTTGGCACGAAGCGCTATGCCGGCCAGACGGTAACCACGGGCACGATTCTCGTCCGTCAGCACGGCACTCACATCCACCCGGGTGAGAACGTTGGCCGTGGCAAGGACGACACGCTGTTCGCGCTGGTCGACGGTACCGTTGAGTTCCACAAGGGTATCAAGCACAGGGTCAGCGTACGCCCGCTCGCGAACGCGTAATTCACCCTTCATAGAGCACATATGTGGGAGGCACTTGAGTTTTAGAATTCAAGGGTCTCCCTCTTTTTTGTAGGAGGCGATTCTGTTGTCACAGTTCACCGATATCAGCCGCATCAACGTGTGCGGCGGCGACGGCGGAGCCGGATGCATGTCGTTTAGGCGCGAGGCATTTGTTCCCAAGGGCGGCCCCGATGGCGGCGACGGCGGTCGTGGCGGCAACGTCGTCATCCAGGCCGACGCTCAGCTTTCCTCGCTGATTGATTACCGCTTTAAGCATCATTTTCGTGCTGAGCGCGGAACGCATGGCCAGGGTGCCCGCCGCAATGGTAAGAGCGGCGAGGACCTGATTCTCAAGGTCCCCATGGGTACCGTGGTACGCGAGCTCGACCCCGAGACGCAGACCCCGATGTTCGAGATTGCCGACCTGGTGCACGACGGCGAGCGCGTTGTCGTGGCTCCCGGCGGTGCCGGCGGCCTGGGCAACACGCACTTTGTGACGTCGGTGCGCCGCGCGCCCGCGTTTGCTCAGCTGGGCGAACCGGCCGAGGAGCACTGGATCGAGCTCGAGATGAAGCTTATGGCCGATGCCGCGCTCGTGGGCTTCCCCTCGGTGGGCAAGTCCTCGCTCATCGCGCGCATGAGTGCCGCCCGTCCCAAGATTGCCGACTACCCGTTTACCACGCTCGTGCCCAATTTGGGCATGGTGCGTGCCGGCGAATATTCTTATGTCGTTGCCGACGTCCCCGGTCTCATCGAGGGCGCGAGCGAGGGCAAGGGCCTGGGTCACCAGTTCCTGCGCCACATTGAGCGTACGGCCCTGATCATGCATGTCGTCGACATGACGGGTGGTTTTGAGGATCGCGACCCGGTTGAGGACTATCGCATTATTAATCGTGAGCTCGAGCAGTATGGCGCAGAGCTCTCGGAGCGCCCGCAGATCGTCGTTGCCAACAAGTGCGATGCGCCGGGCACGGCCGACAAGATTGCCGACCTCAAGCGCGCAGCGCTCGACGATGGACATTTGTTCTTTGCCGTGTCTGCTGTTACGGGCGCCGGCCTCAACACACTGATGCTTGCCGTGGGCGAGCAGGTGGCTAAGCTGCGCGCCGAGTTGGCTGTCTCCGATGAGCCGGTCGTTCTGCGCGACGATGAGTGGGAGCGCCGTCGCCTGCAGCGTGAGAAGCGTTTCCGCATTGTCCAGGAAGAGCCCGGTGCCTTCCGCGTGGTCGGTCGTGCCATCGAGCGCATGGTCATTCAGACCGACTGGGAAAATGAGGAAGCCGTCATTTACCTGCAGCATAAGTTTGCGCGTATGGGTGTTGACGACGCGCTCGAGAAGGCCGGTTGCCGTGCGGGCGACGAGGTCCGCATTTGCCAGCGCGCCTTTGACTTTGAGGGCGCTGAGGACTTCTCGGAGTACGAGGAGCTAGAGGATGCTGGCGAGGACGTTCCCGTTGAGGCCATTGACGTGACCGATGCTGCGAATGAGGGCGTCGAGGTTGTCGATGCGACGGATGCCGCGGACGATGTCGAGACCCCGGAGGGCGAGTAAGCCATGTCGCTGCGCGGTGGAATCGGATTGCCTGAGCTGCCCATAAAAGAGGGCAAAGAGTTTCGGCTTGGCATTATGGGCGGCACATTTGACCCGATTCATTACGGGCACCTGGTGACTGCCGAGCAGGCGCGCGAGTCGCTCGACTTGGACGCTGTGCTCTTTATGCCGGCGGGCTCTCCTGCCTTTAAGCTTGACAAGCCGGTGACGCCTGCCGAGGACCGTTATGCCATGACGGTTCTCGCCACCGCCGCGAACCCGGCCTTTTTGGCAAGCCGCTTCGAGATCGATCGTGCCGGTGTCACCTACACAGCCGATACGCTGCGTGCTCTTCGCGAGTTTTACCCGCCGCAGGTAAAGCTCTACTTTATTACGGGCGCCGATGCGATTATCGATATTGTGACCTGGCACAATGCTGATGAGATTGCCGAACTGGCGACCTTCATTGCTGCGACACGTCCCGGTTTTGACATCGATACGGCCCGGGCGCGGATTAAGGAATCGGGCCTGCCATTCGACGTGCGCTATATTCAGATTCCGGCGCTGGCGATTAGCTCGACCAATATTCGCAAGCGGGTTGCCCGCGGCATGAGCGTGCGCTATCTTACGAGCGAGTCCGTGCTCGGCTATATCCGTAAACGCGGCCTTTATGCCGATCTTGGGCAAGACGATTTTGATTGATGGGGGAGAACGTTGTCGGTAGAAGACCAGTTTGAGGGCGACGAGCGCGCGCTATTGACGCGTATCCACGAGTTGCTCGATGTGCGCATGAAGGATAAACGTAAACGCTACGTTCATTCGCTCGGGGTTGCCGAGACTGCGCTGCACCTAGCCGAGGTATACGGTGTCGACCGCTTTGATGCCGCTGCCGCTGGCCTGATCCATGACTGGGACAAAGTGCTCTCCGACGACGAGCTGGTCATGCGCGCTCTGCATTACGGCATTAAGATTGCCGGCTCTCCGTCTGCCGCGACGCCGCTTTTGCATGGCCCGGTTGCCGCCTATGAGCTTCCGCAGCTATTTCCCGAGCTGTCGTCGGCGGTCTTTCAGGCTGTCGACCGTCACACCGTGGGCGCTTGCGACATGACGCCGCTCGATATGGTGGTCTTTGTGGCCGATGCCATCGAACCCAACCGCCACGGCGATTATGCCCATGCGCTGCGCAAGATGGTGGGGGAGTCGACGCTCGACGAGTTGTTCTTCTCCTGTTTTGCGCAGGGTCTGGTCTATGTGATCCAGACCGGGCGTTATCTTTATCCCACGGCTATTACGATTTACAACCATTACGCCCAGCTGCGTTAGCTCGGGCTGTCTAGAAAGAGGTATTCCATGGCCGACGAGACCATGACCGACGAGCAGATTCTTGAAGGTGTGGAGCACAAGAGCTTCGCCGCCACGTCCGACCGCACTGCCGCCTCGCTGTCCGCGAGCGGTGTCGCCGCCGAGGATGTCGCCCGCGCCGCCGCGCAGGCCGCCTACGACAAGAAGGGCGAGGACGTTCAGGTGCTCGACCTGACCGAGCTTTCCGACGTATGCGACTACTTTGTGCTTGCCACCGGTACCAACAACCGCCAGGTCGATTCTATCGTCGACGAGATCGAGGAGAAGGTCGCCGAGGCTTGCGGCGAGCATCCGTTCTCCATCGAGGGCCGTGAGCAGAAGACCTGGATGCTCATGGACTATGGTTCGGTTGTCGTCCACGTCTTCACTCCCGAAGCCCGCGACTTCTACCGCCTCGAGAAACTTTGGGGCGACGCTCCCCAGCTTCCCCTCAACCTCCTCTAGTAGCTCATTTGGGACGGGGCTTTTTTAGCTACCTTGTACCGTTCGCCGGGCAGTTGCATCGTTCGCAGCTGCCCGGCTTTCTTTTTGTCTCAGGGACTAATCGTTGAAGCGGGATTGGCGGCCGAAGGATAGGGCAGTGTCGCCGAACTTGTCTCGGACGGCGTCGATGGCGACGGAGAGGTCGCGGCGGTCGCTGGATTGGGCTCCGCGGTCATCGATCTCGCAGAACAGGTCGGTTTGGATGCCGCCCTGGTGGTCGAAGTCGCTCATGCCGATGCCCGCTAAGCGAACATGCATGCCTTCCTGCCAGATGTTGTCGAGCAGCTCGAGCGCCACCGCCACGAAGATGTTCTCATCGTCGGTCGGATGAGGCAGCCGGCGCTGTGCCGTACGCCCGCTGCCATACGAATACTTAAGCTTGAGCGTTGCCGTGGCACCCGTCAGCCCCTGACGGCGCAGACGGCGTCCCACTGACTCTCCCAACAGCGCAATCGCCGCCTCAATATCCCCACGCTCAGTCAAATCTTTCGCAAAGGTGCGTTCATTACTGACCGACTTGACCTCGCGCTCTTCATCGAGACTCGTGACTTCGGAGATTTCGAGTCCCAGTGCACGCTGGCGCATGCGTTCGCCGTTGACGCCAAAAATAGAGGCCAAGGTGGATTCCGGTGCACGTGATAGCTCGCCGAGGGTGTAGATGCGCATGCGGCGCAGTCGCTCCTCGGCCGAGCGCCCGATGCCGCTCATGGCAGATACCGGCAACGCGGCCAAAAATTGCTGCTCGGTTCCGGGGCGCACGATGGTCAGCCCAAACGGCTTGTCCCGCTCGCTCGCGATCTTGGCCACCGTCTTGTTGCATCCCACACCAATGGAGCAGGTCACTCCCAGCTCTGCCACGCGATCGCTTATACGCCGCGCAACCAGCAGCGGGTCTTCGGGCGCAAATCGACCCGGCGTGATATCGATAAAGGCTTCGTCGATGGATACGCGCTCAACGCGCGGGGTCTCGTCGGCGAGAATCGCCATGACCTGTGCGCTCACCTCGCGGTAGCGATCAAAGTGCCCGTGCGTCCAGATGGCTTGCGGGCACAGCCGCTGTGCCTCGGCCGAGGCCATGGCAGAGTGCACGCCAAAGCGACGCGCCTCATACGAACACGTGGACACGACGCCACGCGAATCGGCGTCTCCGCCCACGATGAGCGGCTTTCCGCGCCATTCGGGATGATCGAGCATCTCCACGCTCGCAAAAAACGCATCGAGGTCCATGAGGCCCACCGCCGGACCCGTCCAGGGAGGCGGCGTGACGCCCATGGCATCCTCATAACCGTATGTATGTTCGCGTCTTTCCATGTCATGAGTATACCGCGCAGCTCATGTGGGGTGCGTGTATGTGCTTGCAAATCCAGAATTCTTGTCTAAGATATGGATTTGCCCTCGACTACACCGAAGAAGTTGGTCTCACGGACTTCACCTGCCCGCGTCGATGGCGTATTATGTTCAACTGTTTGTTTGTAGTTGCAGCCTAAAGCTGCTTGGTTGGAGGAGTTTCCTTTGGCAGTCAAGATTCGCCTTGCTCGTCACGGCGCTAAGAAGCGTCCGTACTACCGTGTCGTCGCCGCCGATTCCCGCGCCCCGCGTGACGGTCGTATCATCGAGGAGGTTGGCCGCTACAACCCGATGACCGCCCCCAAGACCATCAACCTCGACCTCGAGAAGATCGCCGACTGGCAGTCCAAGGGCGCTCAGCTCACCGACGCCGTCGCCGCTCTGGTCAAGGCCGCCAACGAGGGCGAGAAGACCGAGACCGTCGTCAAGAAGTCCAAGAAGCAGCTCGCCAAAGAGGCCGAGGCCGCTAAGGCTGCCGCTGAGGCCGCTGAGGGTGCCGAGGAGTAAATCGTGCCTGAGGTTGACGCTGCACAGCTCGAGGGTGAGGCAATGCTCTCAGATCGCATCGCCGATCTCGTCGAACATCTCGTTGTTCAGATCGTCGACGACCCGGATTCTGTGAGCCTTGAGGTCATCGATGGTGACGACGCCTCTACGATTGAGGTTTCGGTCGCCGAGGATGACGTCGCTAAGGTCATCGGCCGTCGTGGCCGTACCATCAAAGCCATTCGCACGCTCGCCCGTGCGCTGGCCGCTCGCCTCGACACTGCTGTCGAGGTAGAGGTTCTGGGCTAGGACCTTGAGGTCCCAGTACAAAAACATCGCCCGTGTGGTCAAGCCGCACGGAAGGAAGGGGGAGGTCCTCGCGCAGCCGCTGCGGGGGCTTCCTTCTATATTAGAGCCGGGTATGCGCGTCGCCCTGACGCCGCCGGCGCTCAAGCGCGACCGCTTTTGCACGGTCGTGTCCGTCACCGATACGGGCGATGGCGATCTGGTCTCGTTTGAGGGCATTGACGACTTGACGGCCGCCGAGGGCATCACGGGATGCTATGTGCTGGCAAATCGTGACGACTTTGAGCTCGATTCGCTCGACGCTGCCTATGCCGACCTGATGGGTCGCGAGGTGGTCGACGAGCGCTTCGGTTCGCTCGGCACGATCGTCGAGATTATGTCGACGCCCGCTAACGATGTTTGGGTTGTCGAGGGCGATCGGTACGGCGAGGTACTGATTCCCGTGATCGAGCAGGTTGTGCTCGATCTTCCCGATGCAGGAACAATTTCCGTCCACGTGATGGACGGCCTGATCGATATGGACAAGTAGGGAGGACAACATGCTGATTGAGACCCTTTCGGTCTTTCCCGAGATGTTTGAGCCCGTCATGTCCACGTCGATTTTGGGCCGCGCCCGCAAGGCCGGCCTTTTTGATTTTAAGGCGTATAACCTGCGCGACTGGACGCACGACCGCCATCGTACCGTCGATGACGAGCCGTATGGCGGCGGGCAGGGCATGCTCATGAAGGTCGAGCCCATTGCCGAGGCCATCGAGGCCATTAGTGCGGAGGGTCCCAAGCCCACTGTGGTGTTCTTTACCCCCTGTGGCGAGCCTTTTACGCAGCATGTGGCCGAGCGCCTGCTCAAAAGTGAGCGCCTGCTGTTTGTGTGCAGCCGTTACGAGGGCGTCGACGAGCGCGCGTATGCGTATGCCGACGAGCGTCTGTCGATTGGCGACTATGTGCTTACGGGTGGCGAGCTACCCGCCATGGTCGTTGCCGATGCCGTCGTACGCCTCATCCCCGGCGCCCTGGGCGACGAGATGAGCAACGTGGACGAGTCGTTCTCGACCGCCGAGGACGGAGGCCTGCTCGAGTACGCGCAGTACACCCGTCCCGCCGAGTTCAACGGCGAGGGCGTGCCTCCTGTGCTCGTGAGTGGCGATCACGCAAAAGTTGACGCTTGGCGCCGCAAGAACGCCATCGAGCGCACCTGCCGCTGGCGTCCCGACCTGATCGAGACTGCGCGGCTCACGCCCGAGGAGCGCGCTTACGCGCAGGAGATCCTTGACGCTTCGTATTCGCAGAGCGAGGAGTGAGAATGGTCCCATCGCAGCATTCCGTGCTAAAGGGTGCGTTTGAGTGGGTCGTGGTTGTCGCGATCGCACTGGTCGCCACCTTCTTGATTCGCTCGTTTGTGGTCGAACCCTTTGTGGTGCCCACCGGCTCCATGGAGTCCACGATCGAGATCGGCGATCAGATTCTGGCGCAGAAGGTGACGCTCGAACTCGGCCAGCCCGTCAAGCAGGGCGATATCGTGGTGTTCCACAACCCCGATGCCACGTCCGAGCATGACGTGCTGGTAAAGCGCGTCATCGCCACGGCCGGCCAGACGGTCGACCTGCAGGACGGCAAGGTCGTCGTCGACGGCCAGGCGCTCGATGAGGACTATACGACCGGCATGAGCTGGCCACTTTCCGCCCAGGCGCCCGCTGCCCAGGTGAGCTTTCCCTACACCGTCCCTGACGACTGTGTGTGGGTGATGGGCGACAACCGCGAGAACTCTGCTGACTCCCGCTACTTTGGCCCTGTCGACCGCTCCGACTTGATCGCCGTGGCGCTTGTACGCTACTGGCCGCTCAACCGTATCGGCGCTATCGACTAAAAACCGCTATAGTACAGTACCTAACCGTGTAATCGTTTCGACGAGGGGATATTAGAGGCATGAACGCTTCACCGCTTTCCTTCCAAGACATCATCCTGCGCCTCCAGCAGTACTGGGGCGAGCAGGGCTGCGTCATTATGCAGCCCTATGACTCCGAGGTCGGTGCCGGTACCTTCCATACCGCGACCACGCTGCGCTCACTCGGTCCCGCCGAGTGGCGCACCTGCTATGCGCAGCCCTGCCGCCGTCCCGCCGACGGCCGCTACGGCGAGAACCCCAACCGCATGCAGCACTACTATCAGTTCCAGGTGCTCATCAAGCCCTCGCCGGTCAACGCCCAGGAGCTCTATCTGGGTTCGCTGGCCGCCATTGGCCTGGACCCCAACGACCATGACGTCCGCTTTGTCGAGGACGACTGGGAGAGCCCGACGCTCGGCGCCTGGGGTCTTGGCTGGGAGGTCTGGCTCAACGGCATGGAGGTCACGCAGTTTACGTACTTCCAGCAGGTGGGCGGCATCGAGGTCGACCCCGTGCCCGTCGAGATCACCTACGGCCTGGAGCGTATCGCCATGTACGCCCAGGGTGTCAACTCGGTCTATGACCTGGTGTGGAGCTATCTGCCCGACGGCACGCCCATGACCTACGGCGACGTGTTCCTGGAGAACGAGCGCGAGTTCAGCGCTTACAACTTTGAGGTCGCCAACGTCGAGATGATGCGTCAGAAGTTTGACGACTACGAGGCCGAGTGCCACTCCTGCCTGGAGCGTAAGCTGCCGCTGCCGGCGTACGACTGTGTCATGAAGTGCAGCCATGCCTTCAACCTGCTCGATGCCCGCGGCGCGCTGTCCGCAGTCGAGCGCGCCAACTACATCCTGCGCGTCCGCGCCGTCGCCAAGGCGTGCTGCGAGGCCTATATGGCCGAGGTCGCCGGAGTCAACGAGAATACCGACCAGGAAGGCGAGGTGGCGTAAGCCATGGCAGACGCTAAGGATTTCCTGTTTGAGATCGGTACGGAGGAAATGCCCTCTGCACCGCTGAACAATGCCGTCAAGCAGCTTGGCACCATGATCGCCAAGGGTCTCGACGAGGCCGGTCTGGCCCACGGCGAGGTCCGCGTGATCTCGAGCCCGCGTCGCCTGGCTGCGCTCGTTGCCGACGTCGCCACCGCGACCGATGAGGTTCACGAGGTCAAGCGTGGCCCTGCGGCAAACATCGCCTTCGACGCTGACGGTAACGCCACCAAGGCCGCCCAGGGCTTCGCCCGCAAGTGCGGTGTGGCTGCCGATGATCTGGTCCGTCGCGAGGACACCGACGGCCGTGAGTACGTCTTTGCCGAGAAGAACATTCCTTCCGCCCCGGCCACTCCGATCCTGACGGCCCTGTGCGAGAAGACCATCGCCGGCCTGCAGTGGCCTAACTACCGTAGTCAGCGCTGGGGCCACGAGCATGCCACGTTCGTGCGTCCGGTCCGCTGGATCTGCTGCCTTTTGGGCGAGGACGTCGTGCCCGTTTCATTTGCCGACGTGATGAGCGGCAACACCACGCGCGGCCATCGCGTCCTGGGCCCCGGTGACCATGTGGTCGCCAGCCCCGCTGTTTACGAGCAGGTGCTCGAGGACGCCGGTGTGCTTTCTGCCGAGCGCCGTCGCGAGGCCATCCTTGCCGGTATCGCCGAGGTCGAGGCCGCCCGTCCTGGCTGTCACGTCGATACGCCCAAGAAGGTCTTTGAGGAGGTCATCAACCTCTGCGAGTGGCCGACGGTGCTCGTCGGTACCTTCGACGAGGAGTTCCTCAAGGTCCCGCACGAGATCATCTGCGAGTCTATGCTCACCAACCAGCGCTACTTCCCGATCTATGACGGCGAGGGCAAGCTGACGCGTGAGTTCGTGGTCGTCTCCAACAGCAAGCTCGAGAACGCCGAGCGCGTGATTGACGGCAACGAGCGCGTCGTGCGCGCCCGCCTGGACGACGCTAAGTTCTTCTACGAGGAGGATCTGAAGATCTCCCTCGACGAGTTCCGTGAGCGCCTGGCCAAGGTTGCCTTCCAGGAGAAGCTCGGCAGCGTGCTCGCCAAGTCCGAGCGTATTGAGCAGCTCGCGCTCGCTATTGCCCGTGAGGCTCACCTGGGTGCCCACCTGGCTGCCGATGCCGGCCGCGCCGCTCACCTGTGCAAGGCCGACCTGGTGTCCAACGCCGTCGTCGAGTTCACGAGCCAGCAGGGTGTGATGGGCGGTTACTACGCCATCGCGATGGGGGAGAACGAAGAGGTCGCTCACGCTATTCGCGATCACTATCGTCCCCGCTTTGCCGGCGACGAGCTGCCCGAGGGCACCGCTGGCTGCATCGTGGCCTGCGCCGACAAGCTCGATACCATTGCCGGCATCTTTGCCATCGGCGAGCCCCCGACCGGCTCTTCCGACCCGTACGCGCTGCGTCGTGCCGCCATCGGCATCATCAACATCCTGCGCGACCGTCTGCCGATCGACCCCACGTCGCTCATCGACTTTGCGCTCGAGCTCTATAGCGAGCAGGGCATTGAGTTCGACGCCGCCGAGGTCGCCCAGCAGGTTCGCGACTTCTTCCACGGCCGTCTGGTGAGCATGGCCCGCGACGAGAAGATCCCGGCCGACACCGTTGCCGCCGTTTCCGCGGTGCACATCATTGCCCCGTCGGTCTTCTTCGCCCGCTGCGCCGCCCTCGACGAGGCCCGCAAGAACGACGCCGAGACCTTCGACAACCTGGCGACCGCCTACGCCCGAGCCGCGCATATCTCCAAGCCCGAGCTGGGCGCGGAGTACGATCGCGCCCTGATGGGCGAGGTCGAGCTTGCGCTTGCCGACGCCTCCGAGGCCGCTCAGACCGCCGTCGATGCCGCCCTTGCCGCCGAGGATTATCCTGCCGCGTTTGCCGCTCTCGCCGCCCTGCGCGCGCCCATCGACCGCTTCTTCGACGAGGTTATGGTTATGGACAAGGACGAGCAGCTCCGCGATAATCGCCTTAAGCTGCTCAACCGCTTCGAGGCCGTTTTCTCCGGCATCGCCAACATTGGTGAGCTTGCCCGCAAAAAGTAAGCTAGCCTGCGCATAAGCGCAAAAGGAGCCCCGCATGGATTGCCCGGTCACCGCTCGTTCCACCGTTATCGTTATATCCGACTCGCTCGGTGATACCGCTTGTGAGGTGGTGCTTGCGGCGTCCGGGCAATTTGATGAAGGGGCTTTTCGTGTTTTACGTCTGCCTAAGGTGACCTCGGTGGAGCAGGTCAAATCGTTTGTGGGCTCGCGCGTCGATGCCGACCATCGCGATATCGCCGTGTTCCATACCATCGTCGACCCGGCGCTTCGTGCTCGCGTGCTCGACTACTTGGGTATGCTGCACATTCGATCGGTCGACCTGATCGGACCGACGCTTGCGGTGCTGTCGTCGCTTATTGGCGTGCCGCCAAAAGGAGTGGCGGGTGTGATCCATAAGACCGATGACCGATATTTCCACCGCATCGAGGCCATGGAGTACTTTGTCGAGCACGATGACGGGCGCGGCTGTGATGATCTGTCGGGTGCCGATATCGTGCTGCTGGGCGTGTCGCGCACGTCCAAGACGCCGTTGTCGATGTATTTGGCCTATCAGGGCTACAAGGTCGCCAACGTTCCGCTGGCGCACGGTATGGAGCCGCCCAAGTCGATTTACGAGGTCGATCCGATGCGTCTCTTCGGTCTGATTTCGACCGTCGATGTAATTTCCGAGATTCGCGATAGCCGTCTGGGCGACGACTATGCCCGTGCCGTTGCCGGCTCCTATGCCGAGCCCGAGAGTGTTCGCAGCGAGCTCGAAGAGGCTCGTGCCCTCATGAAACGTCTGGGTTGCTTTGTGGTGCGCACCGATGGCAAGGCAATCGAGGAGAGCGCCTCCGAGATCATCGCTCACCTCGAAGAGATTCAAGAGGCAAGAGCCCGCCGTGCCGCCCGCCGAGCCCAACAGCAGTAGCCCTTTCTGGGATGATTTTTCTGGGACGGGGATTAAATAATCATCCCAGATGACTAGTTTTGATAAAGCGATTTACCAGTTTCTACCGCTTTTGACCTGCAATTACACTGTAGTGGTATCTTCATAAGGTAACCACCTTTACCTACCGTTTACCGCCGGTTTTAGCACGTTTACCAAACCGCGTATCCTCTGCTCAAGCCCGTTCAAATCCCGCCGTATAGTTCCCTCACGGCCCGCATCCGGCGGGCCGATTCGTTACCACGGTCGTGCGCGAGAGCGCATGGAAGGGGAAGTATCGTGAGCGATTGCAAGAGGGTTTACCGTTTTGGAACCGACGCCCAGGGCACCTGTGTCACCGAGGGCGACAAGTCCATGAACTTCGTGCTTGGCGGCAAGGGCGCAAACCTTGCCGAGATGAGCCGCATCGGCCTGCCGGTTCCCGGTGGCTTTACCATTACCTGCCAGACTTGCGTCGAGTACTCCGGTGCCGGCAACGTGTGGCCCGTGGGCGCGCTCGACGAGATCGTTGCCGCCGAGGTCGACCTCGAGGCCCGCTGCGGCAAGAAGCTTGGCGACGCCCGCGACCCGCTGCTCGTCTCGGTACGCTCGGGTGCTCCGTTCTCCATGCCCGGCATGATGGACACAGTCCTCAACCTGGGCCTCAACGACGATTCCGTCCAGGGCCTTATCGCCCAGACGCAGAACCCGCGCTTTGCCTGGGACAGCTATCGTCGCTTTATCCAGATGTTCTCCAACGTCGTCATGGGTGTCGATGCCGACTTGTTCGAAAACGCCCTGACCCAGGCCCGCCTGGTCGCCGGCGTTCGCGTCGACTCCGAGCTATCGGCCGAGGACCTGCAGGAGCTCGTCGAGACCTTTAAGAGCATTTTCTCTGAGAACGTCGAGGCCGCCCTGTACCCCGAGCTCGAAGTCGCCGACGGCAAGCCCGTTTTCCCGCACGATCCGGAGCTCCAGCTGCGCCTTGCCATTCAGGCCGTCTTTGGCAGCTGGATGAACGAGCGCGCCTGCATCTACCGCAAGCAGCACGGCATTTCCGACGACCTTGGCACCGCTGTCAACGTCCAGGCTATGGCCTTTGGCAATAAGGGCGAGACCTCGGCGACCGGCGTCGCCTTTACGCGCAATCCGGCCGACGGCACCAAGGAGTTCTACGGTGACTTTCTGGTCAACGCTCAGGGCGAGGACGTCGTCGCCGGCATCCGTAACACCGAGCCCATCGCCGACCTAAAGACCACCCCGGGCCTCGAGTCCGCGGGTGAGGAGCTTGAGCGTGTCTTCCTGACGCTCGAGGATCACTACCGCGACATGTGCGATATCGAGTTCACCATCGAACAGGGTAAGCTCTGGATGCTCCAGACCCGCGTGGGCAAGCGTACCGCAACCGCCGCCCTGCGCATCGCTATCGAGATGGTCGGAGAAGGCCTCATCACCCGTGAGGAGGCCGTGAGCCGCATCGACCCCGCGCAGCTCGACCAGCTCCTGCACCCGCAGTTCGACTCCTCCAAGAAGTACGAGGCGCTCGCATGTGGCCTTAACGCCAGTCCCGGTGCCGCTGTGGGCGAGGTCGTGTTCTCGAGTGACGACGCCGTCGCACGTTCCGCCGAGGGTCACAAGGTCATTCTGGTCCGCTGGGAGACCAACCCCGACGACCTGAAGGGTATGGTCGCCGCCGAGGGTATCTTGACGAGCCACGGTGGTAAGACGAGCCATGCCGCCGTTATCGCCCGTGGCATGGGTGCCCCCTGCGTCTGCGGTGTCGAGCGTTTCCATATCGACGCGGCCGAGAAGGTCGTGCGTATCGAGGGCAGCGATCGCGTGCTGCACGAGGGCGACATCATCTCCATCGACGGAACCCAAGGCATTGTCGTTGATGGCGCTGTCGATTTGGTTTCCGCTGAGCTCACCGGCGACCTGGACACCATCCTGTCTTGGGCCGACGAGATCCGCCTGGACGAGACTGACGGCCACGCCAACCACGTGCGCGTCAACGCCGACAACCCCGAGGATGCCGAGCTCGCGCTCGAGTTTGGCGCCGAGGCCATCGGCCTGTGCCGCACCGAGCACATGTTCCTGGGCGATCGCAAGAACATCATCCAGAGCTTTATCCTTTCTGACGATGAGGCCGTGAAGCAGCAGGCTCTGGCCGATCTGCTCAAGGTTCAGACCGAGGACTTCTTGGCGATGTTCAAGACCATGTCCGGTCGCGATGTGGTCGTTCGCCTGCTCGATCCGCCGCTTCATGAGTTCCTGGATGATCCTCGCGAGCTTGAGGTCGCCATCACCAAGAAGGAGGCCGCCGGCGCCAGCGAGGAAGAGCTCGCCGCCCTGCGTGCCCGCCTGCGTCGTATCGACGGCATGGTCGAGTCCAACCCGATGCTCGGCCTGCGCGGCGTACGCCTGTCCGTCGTCTTCGGTGACCTGCCGCTCATGCAGGTTCGTGCCGTGGCAACGGCTGCCGCCCGCCTTATCAAGGAAGGCGTCGACCCGCGTCCCGAGATTATGGTCCCGCTCGTTTCCATTACGGCCGAGCACGTTCAGACTCGCGAGGTCATCGAGCGCGTGATTGCCGAGGTTTCCTCCGAGGAAGGTGTCGAGCTCAACATTCCCGTGGGCACGATGCTCGAGCTACCGCGCGCCTGCATGGTCGCCGACGAGATTGCACAGCACGCCGACTTCTTCTGCTTTGGCACCAACGACCTTACGCAGACGACTTTTGGTTTCTCGCGTGACGACGCCGAGGCCAAGTTCATCCCGCTGTACATGCATAAGAAGATCTTGAAGGACAACCCCTTCGAGACCATCGACTCGGCGGTGCTGGAGCTCGTGCGCATGGCCGTCGAGAAGGGCCGCGCTACCAACCCCGGCATGCACTTTGGCGTGTGCGGTGAGCACGGCGGCGACCCTAAGTCCATCAAGGGCCTGTTCAACGTTGCCGATGTGGACTATGTGTCCTGCTCGCCTTACCGCGTGCCCCTGGCGCGCCTGGCTGCCGCTCAGGCCAAGCTCGAGGCCAAGCGTTCCGCTTAACGGAGTCGCGTTCCGTTTGCGCCTTTTACGCCCCCCTTCGCGCCGCCGCGCCCCCTGTGGACGCGGCGGCGTTTTACGTTGGTCCAATACATTGGCAACTGACGGGAGGACTGCGATGAAAACCCTCACCAGGTATTTGCAACGAGCGCGTCGGGGAGCACGGATGGCCCTGTGCTGGGTGGTCGTTGCCGCAACGGCGCTTTGCGGGATGCCGACGGCAGGTTTTGCCCTTCAGGATGAATCGCGCGACGAGCTCTATGGCGACGTGGTCAACCCGCTCACCATTACGGTCAACGATCGCGACTGCACGTTTGTAGATATCGATGACGGAAAGCTCGAGGGCCGTACCTCGATGTATGACAACGTCTCGTTCTACACGGCCGCCGTCAAAAAGGTGCTGCCCAACTGGGCATCGCTTGCCTATAACATCCTTGGCTATGGCGGAGGCGACGACTCCGGGGACTTTTTGTACTGGGACCACGCCGGCAAGGGCTTTGAGAAGGACTTCGGTAAGGGTCACTACATCTATCTGTATGATGCGCTTTCGGGCGGCAACGGTGAGCATTCCGATGGTGCCGACAAATCGAAGCAGAGTGGTCTGACATCTGCAAAAAGCCTCAATGCGGTTTACGTGCGCTTGACCGACGATATCGCCGGCTGTATCGGTCACAAGCTGAAGGGCTCCGATTTCCGTAAATACGTGCCGCTCGACGGGCTGTCGAAAGACACGACTGAGCAGGACGTCATCTATGCCACCATTGCTTGTGTCGACAAGCTCGGCGGCACCTACCAGTACGATTTCAATGGCTTTGGCATCGCGTTCTATAACTTTAGAGTTCAGCAGCTCAACAGCGTGAACAAGCTTAACTGTGCGCCCGAGGACGCGCCGGGCTATTCCTTTGTCGATTCAAAGACTGAGCAGGAGCTCGTTACCTCGGCACTTAACGTCGGCTATGAGGACGCCTCGCAGAGCATCACGCTCGCCCGCGGTACCGAGGAGACGGTCGGCACGAGCACTTCTGAATCCACATCGTATTCCAAAGGCGGCTCGTGGGGCGCATCGGTAAGCCTCAAGGAGTCGCTGGGCGTGCCCGGAACAGCGAGCGAGGAAATCGAGACCTCGTTTTCGGCGGAAACCACGATGTCCCAGTTGTGGGAGGCGAGCAAGACCGAGGAACAGTCGATCACCACAACGGACAATCAGTCGGTCACCGTCAATATGACGATCCCGGCGCACACGCAGGTCAATAGCAAGCAGACGAGTTCTACCACGACGCTGTCCGAGGATTATGACCAGCCGGTGGGCGTGACGTTTGACGTGATCATCTTTAACATGAACGGCGAGTGCTACGACGACAACGCCGCCGTGCAGGAGTTCCATACCGCCGGTTATGACCAGCGCTCGTTCTACACCACCTTTGGCGATCAGTCGACCGACGCCGTGCAGAATCTGTTCCTGCGCTCAATCGCCCATCGTGGCGACGACGGCTACGATACCACCGCCGGAAACGTCACGAGCTGGTCGTATCGAACCAACAACCATATAGTGCGCGCCATCGATTGGAATTCGGTCCTGGCCGATCGCGAGGTGCCTTCGCGCAACGGCGGCGCCCCGCGCACGTGCAACGTGCTCAATGACATGGCCGCGACCTATCCCATGTCCATTACTGGTTCCAATCTGTCGTTTGAGTCGGTGACGGTCGATACGCAGCTGGGTACGCCGCAGCCTATTAAGCCCATCTCCAAGATTCTCGTGTCGCTGCAGACCGATAAGACCCGAAGGCTTACGGTGGGAGAGGAAGACCCCATCTCTTCCTATCGCGTGCGTGCAAGGGACGAGGACGATGTTGACTACTACGGCTTTGTGAAGTCGTCGGGTGACTGGCGCGTGGTGGACAAGAAGGGCAAGGAGTGCAAGTCTGACGTCATCGAGATCCAGACCGACCCTGTCACCCACGAGCAAGTCGTGGTGGGTAAAAAGGCCGGCACCGCCTACGTAAAGTACTTTATCCCCGAAGACACCTATGTGGACGTGAACGGGCATGTCTCGACCAATGACGAGATCGACGCCGCGGCTTACAAATATAAGGTAAGTGACGTTGCGCCCGAGCCGTTTAACGGCAGCATCAAGCTCGAGGGCTCGGCGCAGACCGTCGTCGGCGTCGAGGAAAATCTCAACGGCATCGAAGGCCTGACCGCTACGGTCTACGACACGACGGGCAAGGAAGTCGATAGGGTCTGCAGCTGGGAGGCCCAGGAGCTCGAGAGCAAGGGCATATCGGTCGCGACAGACGGCACGATGACCATCTCGCAACCGGGCACCTTCCATGTTCGCGCCTTTATTGACGGCGTGTATTCCGATTGGGCCGAGGTCATCGCCGCACCCGCACCGGTCGACCCGATGACGACCGTGGTCGAGACACCGGTGAGCGTTACGTCTGTTTCCTCGGGGGATTCTTCGGCAACGACGGATAGCACGGCTCCCGCCCAGGGGGAGCAGCCAGCTTCCGATGCGAACTCGGCCGAGTCTGCTCCGGCGAGCGACGATGCCACTGCATTGGCTGACGACACCGCGCCCGCTGCCACGAAGGATGCCTCGGCGATTCCTACGGGCCTCGTTACCGTTTTGACCGATATCTGCCGCTACGGCATCGATCATGGCCTCATCAGCACATCAAACAAGAAAGAGATGACCAAGCAGGACTTTGACATCTTAGGCATCCTGTACCTGATGGCGGACAGTCAGGACCTGGTGCCCCAAGACGTCGAGGACGCGATGAACGAATGGGCCCATGACAACTATAATGACGAAGAGCTTGCCGCCTGGAAGCAGCATGCGCTTTCGGTACTGCTCGAATACGGCTACATCGCGCCCGGAACGACCGTGACGACGCCGGCGACTGATGCTGCGGACGGCGCATAAGTGCAGAAAGAGTGCGTGTTTTTGTCTTTTTGCGCACGGGCAAAATAGTTCTTGCAGCCAAGGTCGTGGCGTGTATACTCGAATACGTTTGTTCAACTACGTGCCGGCCAAGGTGGTACGGCACCTCTAGAAGAGTAAGGAATTGCACATGGATTACATCCGCGCAATCGAGCGTCAGCAGATCCGCGAGGACATCCCGCAGGTCCGCGTTGCCGACAACGTCAAGGTTCACTACCGCATTAAGGAAGGCGACCGCGAGCGTATCCAGGTTTTCCAGGGTGACGTCATCCGCATGGCCGGCGCCGGTGCCCGTGAGACCTTCACCGTCCGCAAGATTTCCTTCGGTGTCGGTGTTGAGCGTACCTTCCCGCTTCACAGCCCCAAGATCGCCAAGCTCGAGGTCGTCCGTCATGGCCGCGTCCGTCGCGCCAAGCTGTACTACCTCCGCGACAAGGTGGGCAAGGCTGCTCGCATCCCCGAGAAGCGCTAAGAAGATCGCAGCGTTTGTCCACTCGTTTGGACAAAAGGGTCACCTTCGGGTGGCCCTTCTTTTTATCTGATTTGCATGCAAGGAGGCCCCGATATGGCCAACATGACGAGCTCGGTTTCGGCATCGCAAGTTGCCGGCGAGCTGGCGAGCGCCACGTTTGAGGAGATCCCCGCCCTCGTGGAGCATTATCGTGAGGATCCGCGCCAGCAAGTGATCAAGGCTTGCGAGCGTGCCCTTAAGCGCCATGCCAAGGAACTTGCCGAGCGCGAGCGCGTCAACGGCATGTACGAGCTGATGCACGAGCTCGGTGGGGATGGCGTGGTCGTGGGTGTCGACGAGGTGGGTCGCGGCTCGGTGGCCGGTCCTTTGACGGTGTGCGCCGTATGCCTTCCCATGGAGCCGCGCGTCTGGGGCATCAATGATTCTAAAAAGCTCACGCCGGCTCGCCGTGAGCTGCTCTCGGTGAAGATTGCCGAGGTCGCGACGGCGATTGGTTTTTGCCATATCGCGCCTGCCGATATCGACGATATGGGCATGGCCCGCGCCATCCGCGCTGCCGTCGCGGGCGCCGTGGCCGATACGGGGCTCGAGCCCGATTGCGTGCTTATGGACGGTAACCCCTTGGGCGCCGTTCCCAACGAGCGCGACGTGGTGAAGGGCGATGCCAAAATCGCCTGTATCGCCGCGGCGTCCATCATGGCCAAGGTCACGCGTGACGAGATGATGGTCGAGTACGACGCCGAGTACCCCGAGTATCATTTGGCCGAGTCGAAGGGCTACGCAAGTCCCGAGCACATCGAGGCGATTCGCAAACATGGACTTTGTCCGCTGCATCGTGTGAGCTTTTGCGGAAACTTTCTGCAGACTGAGCGCCTTTTCTAGGCCAATTGTGGAGACAGGGACCTCTGGCGTTTTATAAACCTGCTGGTAGCGGGCCGTGTGCAACGTGATAGTTGCGTGCGGCCCGTTTTTTGTCGGTATTTGGTCAGCTTTTGGTTTGTTTCCGGTACTTACCCGCATGAAAGGCGCCCTCATCATCGGGGCAATGCAGTGTGCGGGAAAGGAGACCCCATGTGTGCCGCAAGCAAAAAGAGCAAGACGCAGCAACTCAAGGAGCGCTGGGAAGACGGCGAGCTCGACTGCGGGGCGATTACGCCCGAGTTTATCAAGGGGCTCAGTCCCCGCGAGCTCGGCATGCTGGGCGAGCTGATCACCATCGATTACTTTAACGAGCGTGGATACACCTTGTTGGAGCAGGGCTATCGTTGCATTGAGGGCGAAGCCGATCTGGTGCTGCTCGATGAGCTCGATGATGTCGTGGTGATGGCCGAGGTCAAGACGAGACGCGTCGCCCTGGATTGCACCACGCGGGTCTTTCCCGAGGAGGCCGTGGACGCCCAAAAGCAGCGTCGGTATCGCCGTATCGCAAGTTGCTATCTCATGGAGCACTATCCGCTCAGGTCGATTCGCTTCGATGCCGTGGGCGTCACCATCCGCGGCGGGCATATCGCCGAGATTGAGCACCAGTACAATGCGTTCGATTGGCAGGTGTCGTGATGGCGTTTGAGACGTTTGCCGTACACGCGGCCTGTATCCGCGGCGTCGAGGCAATTCCCGTCACCGTCGAGGTTTCGCTTGCCGGTGGCGTTCCGGGCATCCAGATGCTCGGCATTCCGAGTATGGAGGTGATGGAGTCGCGCGGGCGTATCCGGTGCGCTATGCGCTCGGCAGGCTTCGAGATCCCGCGCTCTGGCATTACCGTCAACCTGGCACCCGGCGATATCCGTAAAACTGGCAGCGGTTTTGACCTGCCGATTGCCGTCGCGGTTCTGGCGGCCGATGGGCAGATTCCCCGTGACAACCTCGATCGCTGCCTTATCGCAGGTGAGCTTGGTCTGGATGGCACCGTGCTGCCCGTCAAAGGCGAGGTGGCGTTTCAGCTGTTGGCGCGCGATATGGGACTTTCCTTTATCGCCGGCAGGTCCGATCAGCATGTCCCGCTTGCGGGCGTTGACTGCGGGTTTATCGACCATCTATCTCAGCTTGCCCACGGCATGGGGGATGCTGCACGGCATTATTTGGATTCTGAAGTGCTCGAGGCGACCTTTGATCCCGAGCTCGATTATGCCGACGTGCTGGGTCAGGAGGTCGCCAAACGTGGCATGGCGCTTGCGGCCGCCGGAGAGCTCGGCCTGCTCATGATCGGCTCGCCCGGTTCGGGCAAGACCATGCTTGCGCGGCGCATGACGGGCATTTTGCCCGAGCTATCTCTCGAGGACCAGCAAGAGGCGCTTTGCATCCATTCGGTCTTGGGCGAGAACATCGATGGACTGCTTGCGGGGCATCGGCCCTTCCGCAGCCCGCATCACAGCATTTCGACCGCGGGACTCATCGGCGGCGGGCGTCCGGTGCATCCGGGCGAAATTAGCCTTGCTCATGGCGGCGTACTCTTTTTGGACGAGCTTGCCGAGTTTCCCACCGGCGTGCTGCAGACGCTGCGCCAGCCCATCGAGCGTGGGTACGTGAGGATCGTGCGTGTTGACGGGGCCTTTACGTTCCCGTCGCGCTTTCAGCTGCTAGCCGCGAGTAATCCCTGCCCCTGCGGGTTTTTGGGCGATCGCGAAGTGCCGTGTCGCTGTTCCGCTTCGATGGTCGAGCGCTATCGGGGCAAGTTGCGCGGTCCTTTGGCTGATCGTATCGACATGATGATCGATGTGACCCGCCCCGATCCTCAGGTGATCATTGAGGGCGCGGAGGGTATGTCATCGGCCGATCTGCGCGATTACGTCGTGCGTGGGCGCGCCTTTCGCGCCTGGCGTGAATCCCGTATGGACGATGCGGACTCCGAGGCCGAGGAAGATGAGTCGCGGTCCATTGACGGCGTCGTTTCGACCTTTGGGCTTGATGAGGCCGCCGAGAAATGCGTGCTTGGCTTGTCGAAGCGCACACATCTCACGGGTCGCGGCATCGTGCGCCTGGTACGCATCGCGCGCACGATCGCCGATGTTGCCGAAAGCGAACGGGTGTCGCAAGATCACGTGCTCGAGGCGGCGATGTACCAGGGAAGGAGGGACCAATGATGGCCGAGGGGACCTTCGAGCTGCATCCAGGTGATGCGTTGTATCCCGAGACCGTTTTGGAGCTTTCTGATGTACCCCAGACGCTCTATGTGCGCGGCAACGCCGAGGTGCTTTCGACGCCTGCGTTATCCATCATCGGTGCACGTAAGGCATCGCCGTATGGTCTCGCTGTGGCGGAGCTTGCGGCCAAGGTAGCGGTTGAGGCGGGAGTGACGGTGGTCTCGGGCGGCGCGGTCGGTTGTGACCAGGCCTCGGGTTGGGCTGCGGTCAACGCCGGGGGCAAACACGTCGTGGTGCTGGGGACGGGCGCCGACGTGGTCTACCCGCGTTCGAGCGCGGGGCTTATTACGCGCACACTCGATACGGGCGGCGCGGTCGTTTCGATTTCGCCGTGGGGTATGGGACCGCGTAAGTTCGCCTTTCCGCGGCGCAATCGCGTTATCGCCGCTTTGTCGCAAGCACTCTTTGTTTCCGAGGCTGGCATGCCCTCGGGTACGTTCTCCACGGCGGAGGCTGCTATGGACTTGGGTCGAGAGCTCCTTGCAGTGCCGGGCTCCATCCTTTCGCCCGAGTCGCGCGGGACCAACTACCTCATCGCTAACGGCGCCTGCTGCATCATCGACGAGGAATCAATCGAGATGGCCATTTCGCGCATCTACGGCACGCTGCGCTGCTCGCGTCCCGATTCACCCGGTATTGCCGATCTCGACCCCACGCAGCAGGCCGTGATGCACGCGCTTATCGCCTCGCCGCTCAAGGTCGATGACATTGCCGCGCTCGTCTCGCTTGATGCTGTCGGCGTGCTTAAGCTCTTGGGCTCGCTCGAGCTTGAGGGCCTTATCGAACGCATGATGGATGGAAGGTATGCGCCCTCAAAGTTTGCGCTTCACGCCCAGACGCCCTTCGGTCACAATGGAAAGCGTGTCAATTAGAAAGGTGTTTGCAGATGCAGTTCGATCAGGTGACGGTTATCGGTGGCGGTCTGGCGGGTTCGGAATGTGCGATCCAGCTGGCAGATCGCGGGTTTGCCGTAAAGCTGTGCGAGATGCGCCCCCAGGTGAGCTCTCCGGCCCACCATACCGATCACTTGGCCGAGCTCGTCTGCTCAAATTCGTTTAAGTCAACCCGTCCGGATTCTGCTGCCGGCCTGCTAAAGGCCGAGCTCGAGCGCATGGGTTCGGTGCTGCTCGATTGCGCCCATCGTGCGGCCGTTCCCGCTGGCGGTGCCCTGGCGGTCGACCGCGTTACGTTTTCCGAGCTTGTTGAGGCCGAGGTTGCCGCTCGACCCAGTATTGAGGTCGTGCACGGCGAGGTCACGCAGATTCCCGAGGGCCACGTGGTCATTGCCGCGGGCCCGCTGTGTTCGCCGGCATTGAGCGAAGAGGTCATGAAGCTCGTCGGTGGCGACGCCTTGGCGTTCTTTGACGCTGCCGCGCCAATCGTCGATGCCTCCACGCTCGATATGGACGTGCTGTTCTCGCAGTCGCGCTACGAGGAGCAGGGGAGCGGCGACTATCTCAACGCTCCGCTCAACAAGGAGGAGTACGAGGCCTTTATCGAGGCACTCACCACCGCCGACCGCGTGGTGCTCAAGGACTTTGAGGGCGGCGACCTCTTCCAGGCCTGTCAGCCCGCCGAGGAGGTCGCCCGTACCGGCAAGGACGCTATCCGCTTTGGCGCCATGAAGCCCGTCGGCCTCACCGACCCGCGAACCGGTCGTCGTCCCTGGGCGGCGATTCAGCTGCGTGCCGAGAACAAGGAAAAGACCGCCTATAACCTGGTGGGCTTCCAGACTAATCTGACCTTTGGCGAGCAAAAGCGCGTCTTTCATATGGTTCCCGGTTTGGAGAATGCCGAGTTCTTCCGTTATGGCGTCATGCACCGCAATACCTTTGTCGACGCGCCGCACGTTCTTGACGGCACCTTTGCCGTGCCTGGCACGGGTGTGCGCCTCGCCGGTCAGATCACCGGCACCGAGGGGTACATGGAAGCGGTGGCGACCGGTCTGCTTGCTGCGCTTAACACCTATGCCGAGGCTATCGGTGCGGCTTCTGTGGAGCTTCCTCGTGTGGGCGCCCTGGGTGCGCTCGTGGGCTATGCGACCGATCCGGCAACCGTGGGCTACCAGCCCATGCATGTCAATTTTGGCCTGGTGCCGCCGATCGAGGACGGCAAGCGCCGCAGTAAGCGCGACCGCTACCAGGCTTATGCGGATCGCGCCCTCGAGGCCCTCGATGCCTACTTGGCCACGCGCTCCGACTTGTTTGGAGGCGACCGGTCATAGCCTTTGACCTGTACGATTCCGTCGACTCGTTTATCGCCTACATCGCACGTGTCGAGGGGCTCTCTCCCAATACGGTGACTGCCTATGGATCGCGGTTGGAGCGCTTTGCTGCCTGGTGCGAGCGTACGGGTATCGATGCGCGTATGGCCGACGTGCGTACCGTCCGCGCGTATTTGGCCGAGCTTTCGCGCGAGCAGGTGGCGCCTCGCACCCTTGCGGCGCATCTGTCGGCTATACGATCTCTCTATCGATGGATGGCTGCCGAGGGAATCGTGGAGGGTGATGCGGTCTCGGCGATTTCCTCGCCCAAGCTGCCGCGCGACCTGCCCGGGGTGCTGACGACCCAGCAGGTCGAGGCGCTCCTCAAAGCCCCCGACACCTCAACACCCGCGGGACTGCGCGATGCGGCGATGCTTGAGCTTCTTTATGCATCCGGCGCGCGCATCTCAGAGCTTGCGGCGCTCAATGCGGAATCCATCTCATGGTCCGAGCGCACGCTGCGGCTATGGGGCAAGGGGAGCAAGGAACGTATCGTTCCTCTGTATCGTCGCGCACTCGAGGCGACACGCACCTATGTCGAGGAGGGGAGACCGGCGCTGCTCACGCAGGCAATGCGCCGCGAAGCCGCAGCCGGCCTGCATCCGCTGTTTATTTCTGCTCGCGGCAATCGCATGAGTGCCGCTATGCTCAGACGACGGTTCCATATGCTGGCGACGCTCGCCGGCATCCCTGCCGACATTGCCCCGCATGCGATGCGCCACACCTTTGCGACCGATCTGCTCGAGGGTGGCGCGGATCTGCGCTCGGTTCAAGAGCTGCTGGGTCACGCGAGCCTGTCCACGACGCAGATCTACACGCATCTCACGCCCGACCGGCTTAAGCGCGCCGTGACCCAAGCCCATCCCCGGGGCGAGTAAGCTGGGTGGCTCACGTTGTGCTTAGGTGTGTGGTTTTGATTGCGGGTTGGCAGGAAGAGGTAATCCTGCTATCATTCATCGGGTTGCTTCACGGCAACAGGTTTTTATCACGCACGCGCGGCTACTTCATACCGTGGTGCCCGGGCTTTGGTAGCACATGTCCGGGTTGGTTTTGGAGGATGACCCCGCGCGGAGGCAAACCACAGGAGGTTTAACATGGCTACCAAGATTAATATCCGCACCCTGCTCGAGGCCGGCTGCCACTTCGGTCACCAGACCCGTCGCTGGAACCCCAAGATGAAGCCGTTCATCTTCGGTGAGCGCAACGGCATCTACATCCTCGACCTCAAGCAGACCATCCTTGACGCCGACCAGGCCTACACTTTCGTCAAGAATGTCGCCAAGGGTGGCAACGTGCTGTTCGTCGGCACCAAGAAGCAGGCTCAGGAGGCCGTCAAGAACGCCGCTGAGCGCGCCAACATGCCTTACATCAACCAGCGTTGGCTCGGCGGCATGCTGACCAACTTCGTCACCATCCGCTCTCGCATCAACCGCATGGAGGAGCTCGAGGCCATGGTCGAGGACGGCCGCATGGCAGTGCTCCCCAAGAAGGAGCAGGCTGTGCTCGGTAAGGAGCTCACCAAGCTCCAGACCAACCTCGGTGGCGCCCGCGACATGAAGGGTCTGCCCCAGGCTCTCTTCGTTATCGACACCAAGCGCGAGGAGAACGCCATCAAGGAGGCCCAGCGCCTGAACATCCCCGTCGTCGCTCTGATCGACACCAACTCCGATCCCGACGAGGTCGAGTACGGCATCCCCTGCAACGATGACGCTATCTCCGCTGTCACCCTTATGTGCGAGCTCATGGCTGACGCCTGCCTCGCTGGCTCCGGCAAGGAGCAGGTCTCCGAGGCCGAGATGGCCGCTGAGCCCAAGGCCAAGTAAATCAGTCTTAGTTAATTCTTTTTCATCTCTTTGAAAGGAACCACAATGGCCCAGATTACCGCCGCTATGGTCAAGCAGCTCCGCGAGATGACCGACTCCCCGATGATGGAGTGCAAGAAGGCTCTCGTCGAGGCTGACGGCGACATGGACGCCGCTGTCGACGTTCTGCGCAAGAACGGCCTCGCCAAGGCTGCCAAGAAGGCTGGCCGTGAGACCAACGAGGGCGCTGTCGCTGCGTTCGTCTCTGAGGACGGCAAGACCGGCGCTCTGCTCGAGCTCTCCTGCGAGACCGACTTCGTCGGCTCCAACGCCAAGTTCACCGGCTTTGCTTCCAAGGTCGCTGAGGTTGTCGCTACCACCGAGCCTGCTGACGTCGACGCTCTGCTCGAGAAGCCGATGGGCGAGGAGACCGTTTCCTCCGAGCTCACCGAGATGATTCACATCATGGGCGAGAACATGAAGATCTCCCGTTTCGCTGCCCGCAAGGCCGAGAATGGCGCTCTCGCTTCTTACATCCACATGGGTGGTAAGATCGGCGTCCTCGTCGAGTTCGCTTTCGAGAAGGCTGAGACCTCTCAGGCTGAGTCCTTCAAGACCTTTGCTCACGACGTTGCCCTTCAGGTTGCCGCCGTCGCCCCGATCTGCGCTACCCGCGATCAGGTTCCGGCCGAGACCGTCGAGCACGAGAAGCAGATCTACATGGCTCAGGCTGCCGAGTCCGGCAAGCCCGAGGCTATCCAGGAGAAGATGGCTGTTGGCCGTCTGGAGAAGTTCTACAAGCAGTCCGTGCTCACCGAGCAGGAGTTCATCAAGGACAGCTCCCTCACCATCAAGAAGTACGCTGAGCAGGTCTCCAAGGAGCTCGGCGACACCATTACCGTCGTTGCCTTTGACCGTCTGGTCCGTGGCGAGTAAATAAGCTCTTGTAGCTGGTAATGAGCAGGCTGTGGGTTTTACTCACAGCCTGCTTTTTCATGGCTCCCCGTTAAGCCTTTGATATTATGTTGTGAGTCTAATTAAAGGAGGATCGCTTTGTCCGACATCCGATATAAACGCGTGCTTCTGAAGCTCTCCGGCGAAGCGCTGATGGGCGATGGCAACTACGGCATCGACCCCAAGGTTACCGATCATCTTGCCAAGCAGGTCAAGGAGCTGCTCGCCGTTGGTCATGAGGTCGGCGTCGTTGTCGGCGGCGGCAACATTTTCCGCGGCATGGCCGGCGCCGCCGGTGGTATGGAGCGCGCCCAGGCCGATTACATGGGCATGCTCGCTACCGTTATGAACGCGCTTGCCCTGCAGGATGCCTTTGAGCACAATGATGTTCCCTGCCGCGTGATGAGCGCTATCCAGATGAACGAGATCTGCGAGCCCTATATTCGCCGTCGCGCCATCAACCACCTGTCCAAGGGCAACGTCGTAATCTTTGCCGCCGGATCGGGCAATCCGTACTTTACGACTGACACCGCCGCGGCCCTTCGCGCCTGCGAGATCGGTGCGGAGATTCTGATTAAAGCCACCAAGGTTGATGGCATCTACGACAAGGATCCCGTCAAGTGCGCCGACGCCGTCCGCTTTGACAAGATCACCTATCACGAGGTGCTCGTTCGCGGCCTGCAGGTTATGGATTCCACGGCTACGGCTCTTTGCCAGGACAACCGTATGCCCATTTTGGTCCTCAACATCGATGGCGAGGACACCGTCAAGCGCGCGCTCGCGGGTGAGCCCGTCGGCACGCTCGTCTATCAGGAGGATTAAGCATGGCAGAGAACATCACCGCCCACATGGACAAGTCGCTCGAGTCCCTCAAGCACAACTTCTCCAAGGTCCGTACTGGCCGCGCTAACGCCAACATCCTGTCCGACATTACCGTCGACTACTACGGTGTTCCTACGCCCGTCACGCAGGTTGCCGCCGTTAAGACCCCCGAGGCCCACATGCTGCTTATCGAGCCGTGGGATAAGGCGCTCATCAATGCCATCGTTAAGGCCATCAGCGCCTCCGACCTGGGCATTACCCCCAACTCCGATGGTACCGTCGTACGCCTGCCGTTCCCGGCTCCCACCGAGGAGCGTCGTCGCGAGCTCGTTAAGGAGTGCCGCGAGTACGCCGAGCAGGCTAAGGTCTCCATCCGCAACATCCGCCGCGACTTTAACAACAAGCTCGAGCGCGACGAGGAGCTCACCGAGGACGATGTCCGTCGCGAGCAGGCCAAGGTCCAGAAGCATACCGATGAGTATGTCGCCAAGGTCGAGGAGCTTCTGAAGGAAAAAGAAGCCGAGGTCATGGAGATCTAAGGTGCAATACGACGAGCATAAACTGGTCGAGTACTTTGCCGACGCCCCTGCGGGCGTCGGTTTTTCCGACCTTGACCTCAATAACATTCCGCACCATATTTCGTGCATCATGGACGGCAACGGCCGTTGGGCCACGGCGCGCGGTCTTGCCCGCACCGAAGGCCACAAGGCCGGCATCGTCTCGCTGCGCGAGGTCATTACCGCCTGCGTGCGCCTGGGCGTCGACGTGCTTTCGGCCTATGCGTTTTCGACCGAAAACTGGAATCGCCCGCAGCACGAAGTCAACGTTTTGATGCACTTGTTTGCCAAGACGTTTATCGATGAGCTACCGCTGCTTAAGCGCGAGAACGTTCGCGTTGTCTTTTTGGGTGATATTTCCGCGCTGCCCAAGAAGACCCGCGACGTCTTTGAGCGCGGCCTTGCCGAGTGCGCCGACCATACCGGTATGACGCTGGCGCTGGCCGTTAACTACGGTGCCCGTGCCGAGATCACCCGTGCTGTCCGCCAGATTGCACTTGATGCCGCCGCTGGTAAGATCGATCCCGCCGCTATCGACGATGATATGGTTGCTTCGCACCTGTACACCGCCGGTCTTCCCGATCCGGAGCTCGTGATTCGCACTTCTGGCGAGTTGCGTCTTTCGAACTACCTGCTGTGGCAGGTCGCCTATTCCGAGTTCTATGTCACCGATACCTATTGGCCCGACTTTGATCGTTGGGGCCTTGTCGACGCCATTTTGGCCTACCAGGGTCGCGACCGCAGGTTTGGTGGACTGAGTAAGACCGAGGAGGCTTAATCGTGTCCGAACGTCCCAAGGCATCCGCTCCCCAGGCGCCTACTTCCGCGAGGCCTGCGCGTAAGGCTGCCACTGCAGGAGCGCCTACAGCGAAGGGCAGCTCCGGTTCGTGGCTGGCGGGCTTTATCACCCGTGCCGCCGCCGGTATCGTTTATGCCGTTGTCTTTATCCTGTGCCTGGTTTTGGGTATTGTTCCCACGGCCATCTTCGTGTCCGTCATGAGCGGTCTGTGCTGCTATGAGTTCTTCCGCATGACGAGGCTCGACGGCAAGGTTGCCAACGAGCGCCTTGGTATCGCTGCCGCCGTGCTCTTTCCGCTCTCGGCACTGGGCGATTCGCTGCTGTTGAACGCCCTGCTGTTCGCTTTGATGCTTGCGGTTGGTATCTGGTATGTCTGGTCTCCGCGCACTCGCATCTCCGACGTTGCCGTGACGCTCATGGGCCCTATCTACACTGGCTTTATGCTGTCGGCCATCGTGCTGTTGCGCGATGCCGTGCCCGGTTTTGCCGGCGCCCTGCTTTCGGTGGGCGTTTGCGCATCCCTTTGGGTCTCCGACTCGTTTGCCTACATCGTGGGCAGCCGCATCGGTAGGCATAAGATGGTCCCCAAGATCTCTCCCAAAAAGAGCTGGGAAGGCTTTGTGGGCGGCATTTTGGGCTCTGTCTTGATCTGGCTCATCCTGTGGGCGACGCACTTCTATAAGCTGAGCTTGCCCTATGCACTGCTGTGCGGCGTGGTCGTCTCCATCCTGGGCGTTATCGGCGACCTCATCGAGTCGCGTATCAAGCGCGGTGTGGGCGTCAAAGATTCCGGTAATCTCATCCCGGGTCACGGAGGCATGCTCGACCGCAGCGATTCGCTCATCTTTGGCTGCATTACTGCACAGCTGCTGCTGATGATCGAAGGCGTGCTGTAATGGCTTATCAGACCACCTACGGTCCCGATGGGCGTCTTCGTGTTGCCATTCTGGGCTGTACGGGCTCTATCGGCACTCAGGCGCTCGACGTGTGCCGTCAGCATGCCGATCGCCTGCAGGTGACAGCGCTTTCCGTTAACTCCAGCACCTCCGAGCTCGTTGCCGCTGCCCGTGAGTTCTCGGTTCCGGCGGTTGCCGTGGCGGACGCCTCCCATGGCGCTGACGCGGTGCTGCAGGAACTGCCCAAGGGCACGGAGCTCGGCGTTGGCGCACAGGCCGTGTGCGAGCTCGCATGCCGCGATGATGTCGACTGCGTGCTCGTGGCCATCGTGGGCGCTGCCGGTCTCGAGGCGAGCCATGCTGCTCTGTCCTCGAACAAGCGTCTTGCTCTGGCCAATAAGGAGTCGCTCGTCGTCGGTGGCGATCTGCTTATGCCGTTGGCGCAGCCGGGCCAGCTTATCCCGGTCGACTCCGAGCATTCCGCCATCTACCAGTGCTATCTGGGCGAAAATCCGCGCGAGGCTCACTGCATTTGGCTTACCTGCTCGGGTGGCCCGTTCTTTGGCCGCACGCGTGATGAGCTCGATCGCGTGACGCGCGCCGATGCCCTGGCGCATCCCACGTGGGCTATGGGTGCCAAGATCACGATTGACTCCGCCACCCTCATGAACAAAGGTCTGGAGCGTATCGAGGCCATGCATCTGTTTGGCTGCGATCTTGATTTCATTAACGTGGTCGTGCAGCGCCAGTCTAAGATTCACTCCATGGTCGAGTTTGCCGACGGATCTGTGATGGCGCATCTCGGCGCCTCCGACATGCGCATTCCCATCCAGTTTGCCTTCTCGTATCCCGAGCGTTGGGATACGCCGGCTCCGCGTATTGATTTCCGTGAGTTGGGGCAGCTTACCTTTGACGCGGCCGATATGGATACCTTCCGCTGCCTTGCGCTGGCCGAACGTGCCGGCAAAACGGGCGGCACCATGCCATGCGTGCTCAATGCCGCCAACGAGGTCGCCGTCGATGCCTTCCTGCATGATGACTGCAGCTTTACCGATATCGATCGCATTGTGGAATCCTGCATGGATGCTCACGATGTGCAGGCGGTCGATTCGTTTGAACAGCTTCGCGACATCGATGCGTGGGCGCGTGAAAAGGCCGCGCAGGTGCTCGCCGCAACCCGTTCTTAACCCATAAGGATTGCTTTTTCGTTTTATGGATACTGTTCTGAGCGTTCTCTCATCGGTCTTTTGGGGCCTGCTGATGCTTTCCGTCCTCGTGTTTTTGCACGAGGGCGGCCACTTTTTGGCGGCGCGTGCCTGCGGCGTCCGCGTTACTGAGTTCTTCTTGGGCCTGCCGTGCCGCTTTGATATCCATCACACATCGCGTCGCATTGGAACCAAGTTTGGCGTGACGCCGCTGCTGCTGGGTGGCTATGCTGCCATTTGCGGCATGGATCCGACCGACGTTTCGTGCGCCGACCGCGTGCTTGCGGCCATCTATCGCCACGGCCGTGTGACGGTGGCCGATCTTGCCGTCGAGCTCGAGCTTTCCGAGGAGGATGTGCTCGAGGCCTGTGCTTTGCTGTTGGGCTGGGGCTCCATCGCTCCCTGGTATGAAGAAGGGGAAAAGCCTTCGCCTAGTTACTATCCCACCAAGTACCAGACCCTGCCGCGCGACGCGGCGGGTTATACCACCTTTGACGGCCGTCGGTTCGATCGCGAGCATGCGACTGCCGAGGGCGATGTATGGGAACTGCTGTGCGGCGAGGCCGAATTCCTTGCACGCGAGCGCTCTCACACCTATTTGGGCCAGGGCTTTGTCAAACGTGCCTTTATGCTGCTTGCGGGCATTATCGTCAATATCCTGACGGGCTTTTTACTCCTTATGAGCATCTATTCCATCGCCGGTGTCACGGTGCCGGTGGATACCAATGTGATCGGCCAGGTTGACGAAGGCTCGATTGCCGCCTCGGCGGGAATCGAGGGCGGCGACGCGATCCTTTCGGTCGACGGAGTATCGTGCTCTACCTGGATGGACGTTTACGATGCCATCGGCAAGGCTGCCGGTAAGGACGATATCGCCATTGAGTACGAGCGTGACGGCAAGCAGCATTTGACCACGGTTGCGCTCAAAGAGGATGAGCGCCTAGGCGTGTATGCCTCTACGCAGGTGGTTCGTTTAGACCCCATCACGTCCGCTCGTCTGTCGTTCTCCTATGTCGTGCAGACTGCGGAGGGCGTGATGCGCCTGCTCCAGCCGCAGCATACGATGGAGATTCTCGATCAGTCCTCTTCGATCGTGGGTATTAGCGTTATGTCTTCACAGGCCGCTGCTGCCGGCCCTGCCACGTTCCTTTCGTTTGCCGCCCTCATTTCGTTCTCGCTTGGCTTTATGAACCTGCTGCCCATCCCACCACTCGATGGCGGCAAGCTGGTCATCGAGATTATTCAGAAGATTGCGGGCCGCGAGCTTCCGCTCAAGGTCCAGACGATTGTGAGCTATGTGGGCATCGCGCTCTTTGCGCTGCTGTTTGTCTATATGCTTCGTTCCGACATCCTTCGATTTATTCTGTAGGGGAGTGTTTGGATTGTCTTTATCCCATCCTTTGCCTCGCGAGCTGACGCGCCCCGTGCATGTGGGCGGCGTGCAGATCGGTGGCGGCGCGCCGGTGGTGGTCCAATCTATGACCTGCACCGATACCGCTGATGCCCAGGCAACGCTTGCGCAAGTGTGCGCGTTGGCGCAGGCTGGCTGCGATATCGTGCGCGTGAGCGTGCCCTCCGAGGCCGCGCTTGAGGGTTTCCGCACCATCTGTGCCGAGTCTCCGGTGCCGATTGTCGCCGATATCCACTTTAACCATAAGCTCGCCATTGGTGCCGTTGAGGCCGGTGCTGCCAAGCTGCGCATCAATCCCGGCAATATCGGCGATTGTGCCAAGGTTGACGCGGTGATCGATGCTGCGGGTGCCGCGGGCTGTGCGATTCGTATCGGCGTCAATGCCGGTTCGCTTGAGCAGGATATCGCCGAGCGCGACGACCTCACGCAGCCCGAAAAGCTCGTGATGTCGAGCGAGCGTTTCGTCAAGCATTTTGAAGACCGCGGCTTTACGAACATTGTGCTTTCGGCCAAGGCCCATAGCGTGGCCACGACGCTCGATACCTATCGAGCCCTGTCGCGTGAGATTCCCCACGTTCCGCTTCACCTGGGCGTAACTGAGGCAGGTACCAAGCTGCAGGGCACCATCAAGAGCTCGGTGGGCCTTGGTATCCTGCTGTCTGAGGGTATCGGTGACACCATGCGCGTCTCGCTCACGGCCGATCCGGTTGAGGAGCCGCCGGTCGCCTGGGGAATTTTGCAGTCGTTGGGCCTGCGTCGCCGCGGCCCCGAGATTGTCTCGTGCCCCACGTGCGCCCGCTGTCAGGTTAACCTGATTCCTATCGCCGAGGAAGTAACCGAGCGGCTTAAGAACTATACCGCGCCGCTCTCGATTGCCGTCATGGGATGTGCCGTTAATGGCCCCGGTGAGGCTTCCGATGCCGACCTGGGCGTTGCTTGCGGACGTGGTCAGGCCCTGCTCTTTTCGCATGGCCAGATCATTGGTAAAGTAGCTGAGGATCAAATTGTCGACGCGCTTATGGCCGAGGTCGACAAACTAATTGAGGAGAAATAAATGACCCGAGCAATGTATATGTCTAAGCTCTATGCGCCGACGCTCAAAGAGGATCCGGCCGACGCCGAGCTTGCAAGCCATCGTCTGCTGCTTCGTGCCGGTATGATCCGCAAGGAGGCCGCCGGTCTCTATTCCTATCTGCCGCTCGCTTGGCGCTCGATTCGTAAGATCGAGAACATCGTGCGCGACGAGATGGACGCCGCCGGCGCCCAGGAGCTCATGATGCCCATTATGGTCGATGCCGAGCTGTGGCGTGAGTCCGGCCGCATCGATGCCTATGGCAAGGAGCTCGTGCGCTTTGACGACCGTCATGGTCGCGAGTTTGTGCTGGGCCCCACGCATGAGGAAACCGTCACGGCCCTGGTGCGCAACGAGCTGCGCTCCTATAAGCAGCTGCCCGTCAACCTGTACCACATTCAGGACAAGTTCCGCGATGAGTTCCGTCCCCGCTTTGGCCTGATGCGCGGTCGCGAGTTCATCATGAAGGACGCCTACAGCTTCTCTGCCACACAGGAGAGCCTGCAGGAGGAGTATGACAAGATGAAGCAGGCCTACGCCAACATCTGCGAGCGCTGCTACATCAAGGCTCTGCCCGTTGTCGCCGACTCTGGCGAGATCGGCGGCGACACCTCTGTCGAGTACATGGCTCTGGCCGACGCCGGCGAGGCCTCGCTCGTCTACTGCGACGATTGCGGCTTTGCTGCCGATGACGAGGCTGCAAGCACCAAGGTCGTTGTGACCGAGGGTCCCGGCGACGGCACGCTTACCAAGGTCGAGACTCCGGGTATGGGCACCATCGAGGCCGTCGCCAAGTTCTTCGGCTTCCCCGAGAACGGCACGCGCAAGTCGCTGGCGTTGATCGACGCCGAGGGCAAGCCGGTCGTTGCCATTGTCCCGGGCGACCACGAGCTCAACGACTGCAAGGCCGAGCATGTCTTTGGCAAGGGCTATCGCATGATGACCGACGAGGAACTTCAGGCGAACGGGCTGCACAAGGGCTTTATCGGACCGGTCAACCTGCCCGAGGGTATCCGTCTGGTGTGCGACGAGAGCCTGCGCGAGTCCAAGCAGTGGGCCTGCGGTGCCAACGAGGTCGACTATCACTTTACCGGTGCCTGCCCCGATCGCGACTTTACCGTCGACGAGTGGGCCGACCTGGTCACCGTCGTTGCCGGCGATCCCTGTCCGCACTGCGGCAAGCCGCTCTCTGCTGCCCGCGGCATCGAGGTTTCCCAGGTCTTCCAGCTGGGCACCAAGTACTCCGAGGCCATGGGTGCCACCTTTATGGACGAGGACGGCAAGGAGAAGCCGCTGATTATGGGTTGCTACGGCGTGGGCGTGTCTCGCTCGCTCGCTGCCGTCGTGGAGCAGCACAACGACGAGCACGGCATCGTTTGGCCGGTCTCCGTTGCCCCGTACGAGGTTGCGGTGATTCCGCTCGACCCCAAGAAGGAGGAGTGCGCTTCTGTCTGCGAGCAGATCGTTGATGGCCTGTGCGCCGAGGGTATCGAGGTCGTCGTCGACGATCGCGATGAGCGTCCCGGCTTTAAGTTTGCCGACAACGACCTTATGGGCTTCCCGTATCAGGTGGTGCTCGGCAAGCGTGGCCTTAAGAACGGCACCGTCGAGCTCAAGGACCGTGCCACGGGCGAGCGCGAGGACGTGGCGATCGATGAGGTCGTCTCCAAGGTTTCCAAGCTTGTGAAGGCGGCACGCCGTTAATTGTCGATTTCGCTTGTAGTTCGATATACGGGACGGCCCCGCATTTCTCCAGATAGGGGAGATGCGGGGCCGTCCGTTTGTCTTCTCGGCGTGCTCAATCGCTAAAAGGAAAACCCCACAGCCCATGTGAGCTGCGGGGTTTTCCTTGTGCCTCCGATGCGAAATAAATCGCTCAGATATTACTGATAATCGACGACGTCGATCCAGTTCTTCAGGAACTCATCGTTCACGTTGCGCTTACGAGCGAGCTCGGAAGCGGCTACGATGCTCGTCCACTGACGCACGACCTGCATGGGCATGTCGGCGCGGTCGCAGTAGAGCTCCAGATAGGCCTCGGCCTGATCCTTGCTATTGAGGGCAAAGAGCAGGTAGGTGGTGGCAACGTCGGCAGCAGGGGAGCCCTGGGTGGCGTGTGCCCAGTCGCAGACGTACAGCTGGCCGTCGTCGCCGACGATGACGTTGGAGGGGTTGAAGTCGCCGTGGCAGACCTTGAACTCCTTGGTCATGCCGTCCAAGCGCTCCTGAAGGTTGTAGCGCGTGGTGGCATTGAGCTGATCCAGGCTGTCGATCATGCGGGCGAACTTGTCGCGCTGACGGTTGAGCAGCGGGGAGGTGTAACCGTGGATCTCGATCTGGAGGTCGACGAACATCTCGAGGTACTCACCGAAGCGCTGGGGCTCGGCAGTCATCTTCTCGGCAAGGGTGGTACCCGGGACCTTCTCGGTCACGAGCGCCCAGCCGTTGGCGTTCTCGAGCTGGGAAACCTCGAGAGCCTTGGGGCTGCGGATGCCGCACTCATTGATGCGGGCAAGATTCAAAGCCTCGTTGAACACGTCGGAGACGGGCTTGGTCTCGTTAAAGACCTTGACGATCTTGTCGCCCAGGTCGTAAACGACCTTGTTGCCACGGCGGACGAGCTCGGTCTTGGAATCGGGTAGCAGCATGGTTGCATCCTTTCAACGATGCGATAGAAGCGACGGCGGGGGTGTGTGAAACACCCGTGCACCCCCGCCGTTAAAAACCGTGCTAGAACTAGCAGACGGCGTAATCCTGAGGCTCGCGGCCGTAGTAGGCGTCCAGATAGAGCTCCTTGATCTCGCTCATGAGCGGGTAGCGCGGGTTAGCGCCGGTGCACTGGTCGTTGAATGCCTGCTCGGTCATCTCGTCGAGGGTGTCGAGGAAGTACTGCTCGTCGACACCGTAGTCGGCGATAGTCTTCTTGACGCCGATGAAGTCCTTGAGTTCCTCGAGCTTCGTGATGAAGTTCTCGAAGACCTCCTTGTCGTCCTTGCCCTCAATGCCGCAGTACTTGGCCATCTCGGCGTAGTTGTGCAGCGCGTTGGGGTAAGGATACTGAGAGAAGGTACCCATCTTGACGGGAGCCTCGGCGGCGTTGTAGCGCATAACGCGGGTCAGGATGACGGCGTTGGCGATGCCGTGGGGCAGGTGATGGAAAGCGCCGAGCTTGTGGGCCATGGAGTGGTTGAGGCCCAGGAAGGCGTTGGCGAAGGCCATACCGGCCATGCAGGAGGCGTTGTGCATCTCCTCGCGGGCGTGCGGGTCCTTGGCGCCGTTCGTGAAGCTGGAGGGCAGGTTCTCAAAGACGAGCTTAGCAGCGCGCTCGGAGAGGCCCTTGGTGTAGTCGGAAGCCATGATGGAGACGTAGGACTCGATGGCGTGGGTCATGACGTCGATGCCGGAGGCAGCGGTCAGGCCGCGCGGGGCGGTCATGCAGTTGTCGGCGTCGACGATAGCCATGTTGGGGAGCAGCGCGTAGTCGGCGAGCGGCCACTTGATGCCGGTCTCCTTGTCCGTGATGATGGCGAACGGCGTGCACTCGGAGCCGGTACCCGAGGAGGTCGGGACGGCGACGAAGTAGGCCTTCTTGCCCATCTCGGGGAAGGTGAAGATACGCTTGCGGATGTCCATGAAGTCCATGGCCATGTCCTCAAACTTGCACTCGGGGTGCTCGTACATCATCCACATGATCTTGCCGGCGTCCATAGCGGAGCCACCGCCGACGGCGATGATGACGTCCGGCTCAAAGAGAGCCATCTGCTTGGCACCACGACGTGCGCACTGCAGCGACGGATCGGGCTCGACGTCGTAGAAGCAGTCGTGGGCGATGCCCATCTCGTCGAGCTTGGCCTCGATGGCGCGGGTGTTGCCATTCTTGAAGAGGAACTGGTCGGTGACGATGAAGGCGCGCTTCTTGCCCATGACGTTGCCCAGCTCGTCGAGGGCGACGGGCGTGGAGCCCTTCTTGAAGTAGACCTTCTCGGGAGCGCGGAACCACAGCATGTTCTCACGGCGCTCGGCCACAGTCTTAACGTTGATCAAGTGCTTCACCCCAACGTTCTCGGAGACGGAGTTGCCGCCCCAGGAGCCGCAGCCCAGGGTCAGAGACGGCTTCATGCCAAAGTTGTACAGGTCACCGATGCCGCCGTGCGAAGACGGGGTGTTGATGACGATACGGCAGGCCTTCATGACGTGCTCGAACAGGCTGATCTTCTCGGCCTGGGCGGGGTGCACGTACAGAGAGGCGGTGTGGCCCGGGCCACCGGCGAGCACCAGGTGCTCGGCCTTGTCGACGGCCTCCTGGAAGTCCTTGGCGTGGTACATGGCCAGGACCGGGGAGAGCTTCTCGTGGGAGAACTCCTCCTTGGCGGGGTCGGTGGAGGTGACCTCGGCGATCAGGATCTTGGTCTTGGCGGGAACCTCGATGCCGGCGAGCTCGGCGATCTTGGCGGCAGCCATGCCGGGGATGCGGTGGTCGAGAGCGCCGTTCTTGAACATGGCGGCACGCAGGGCCTCCATCTCGGCACCCTGCTTGACGAAGTAGCAGCCGCGCTTCTGGAACTCGGCCTTGACCTGGTCATAGATGCTGTCGATGACGGTCACGGACTGCTCGGAAGCGCAGATCATGCCGTTGTCGAAGGTCTTGGAGTGGATGATGGAGTTGACGGCGAGCAGCACGTCAGCGGTGTCGTCGATGATGACCGGGGTGTTACCGGCGCCAACGCCCAGGGCGGGCTTGCCCGAGGAGTAGGCGGCCTTGACCATGCCCGGGCCACCGGTGGCGAGGATGATGTCGACGTCACGCATGACCATGTTGGTCAGCTCGATGGAGGGGACATCGACCCAGCCGATGATGCCCTCGGGGGCGCCGGCCTTGACGGCGGCGTCAAGCACGAGCTTGGCGGCGGCGATGGTGCACTTGGCGGCTGCCGGGTGCGGGGAGATGATGATGCCGTTGCGGGTCTTCAGGCTGATCAGCGTCTTGAAGATCGCGGTGGAGGTGGGGTTGGTCGTCGGGATGACGGCGCCCACGATGCCAATGGGCTCGGCGATCTTGGTGATGCCGTAGGCCTCGTCGCGCTCCAGGACACCACAGGTCTTGGTGTTCTTGTAAGCGTTGTAGATGTACTCTGCGGCGTAGTGGTTCTTGATGACCTTGTCCTCAAGAACGCCGCGGCCGGTCTCCTCGATGGCCATCTTCGCCAACGGGATACGAGCCTTGTTGGCGGCCATGGCGGCCTCGTAGAAGATCTTGTCGACCTGCTCCTGCGTGTACGTAGCAAAAAGCGCCTGGGCCTCTCGCATCTGAGCGAGCTTAGCCTCAAGCGCCTCTACGTTGTCCACAATTGCGGGAGTAGTGTTTTCCGGTGACTTTTTCACCATTTGTGTCTCCTTGCGATCGGAGATTTACCCTACGCCTTGCATGATAGCAAGAAATTATTCGGCGAACGGTAAGATTCCCGTAAAAGGCACACTAAAACGCTTCAACTTAATGAAGCGTTTTAACTAAAAACTATCCGCCTACTGCATCACCTCGCTCATTGGGGACAGACTTGCATGAGTATTTCAATGGGAAAACGGGGAGAACGGGGCAACTGTTTGATAATCGCTATTCGCGGGGCGCGGTTGAGTCGGACACGCAGGCGGTGCAGCTGCTCGATTACATCCATCTCAATCCTGTGAAAGGTGCGCTTGACTCGCTCGAGTCGTACTGCTGGTCAAGTTGCAAAGCATATCAGCTGGGCTACGATCCTTTTGATATTTGTGATGCGGCCCCTATGCTCGAAAGCACTCATGTAAGCCTGTCCCCAATGAGTGCAAAAAGGCGCCCTCTGTAGGGGAGGGCGCCTTTGGTAAGTTCTATGTGAACGCGAGGTCTTTGACCCGGAGAGTCCGAGGTACTTGTTGGTAAGACCTTATTTAGGAGCGCGCAACCTTGCCGGACTTGAGGCAGGTGGAGCAAACGTTCATCTTGCGACGGTGACCATCGACGACGACGTAGACGCGCTGAATGTTGGGGCGGAACTTACGGTTGGTGACGCGGTGAGAGTGGCTGATGGAGCGACCGGCAACGGGGTGCTTACCGCAAACTTCGCAAACTTTGGACATAACTGACCCTCCTTGGGCGACAAACGAACATGTCGCGTTAACAAACAAGCCTGAACTATAGCACAGAAGCATGTCTCTGTGCGCAATCTACACAGAGATATTCCTCTTTTGGCGATAGTGCCCACGCTACGGCCCTGGACGTAGATCCGATTTGCGTGCAGCAGAGGGGATTATGCCAGCTCGCAACAAGGTTTTCAAGCGCGTCCCACAAATATATATAGGTTTATGGAGCGATTGGCTCCGTTTACGGATTGACTAGTATTTATGCTCGCAATTGAGCTCGATGTTGGCTACACTATGCCTTGACCATTAAAGGGGTACGAGATACCCACATGGAATTACATAGCTGTCAATGAGCAGTACTTCCTGTGGGTGTCTGGTTCCGCTTTAAGCGGTCGGGCATCTATTTTTTTGACTGTGTCAGCAGTCAAGACATGTGAGGAAGGAGATCGATGGGCACGACTTCCCCCAAGGCGGTCATCATGGACGAGACCGCCGTCAACCGAGCGATGACCCGCATCGCGCACGAGATTCTCGAGCGCAACGAGGGCTGTGAAGACCTCGCTCTGGTCGGCATCGTCACGCGCGGCGACCTTCTGGCAAAGAAGCTCGCCGAGGCGATCAAGGAGATCGAGGGTGTCGACGTTCCGCTCGGCAGCCTGGATATCAGCTTCTATCGCGATGACTATGCGACCAATTTCGCTCCCGCGATCCACGCTACCAACATTCCCTTCAGCGTCGACGGCAAGCGCGTCGTGCTGGTGGACGACATCCTGTACACGGGTCGAACCATTCGCGCCGCTCTGGACGCCGTTATGGACCTGGGCCGTCCGAGCCGAGTCGAGCTGGCAGTTCTCGTTGACCGCGGTCACCGCGAGCTCCCTATCTCGCCGGACTTTGTCGGCAAGAACGTCCCCTCGTCGCACGAGGAGAACGTGCACCTATATATGAAGGAAGTCGACGGCCGTACCGCTGTCGAAATCAACGACGTCGCGCCGGGTTCCCATGTGGGCTCCGCGCCGCTGGGAGGTGAGTAGTACCGTGGCGTTCAACCATAAGCACCTGATCGACATTACCGAGTACTCCGAAGAGGACATCAAGCTCATCCTCGAGACCGCCAAGGCGTTCTCCGAGGTCAACGAGCGTGCCATCAAGAAGGTCCCCACGCTCAAGGGCAAGACAATCGTCAACATGTTCAATGAGCCCTCGACGCGTACCCGCAGCTCCTTCGAGCTCGCCGAGAAGCGTCTTTCGGCCGACAGCCTCAACTTCGGCGGCTCCTCGACCTCCACGGTCAAGGGCGAGAGCCTCGTCGATACCGTCGAGACCCTCAACGCCTACAAGATCGATTGCATCGTCGTGCGCGATAAGCACGCCGGCGCTCCCCACATCGTTACGCAGAATTCGCCCGCGAGCGTTATCTGCGCCGGTGACGGCAAGCACAACCATCCCACGCAGGCCCTGCTCGACCTGTACACCATCTGGGAGCACAAGGGCGACTTCCACGGCCTGAAGGTCGCTGTCGTCGGCGATATCGCGCACTCCCGTGTTTGCGGCTCGCTGATCCCCGCGTTGAAGATCATGGGCTGCGAGACCTACGCCGTCGCCCCCGGCACGCTGCTGCCGCCGGCGCCCGAGGTTCTGGGCTGCGACCACGTGACGAGCGACCTCGATTCGGTACTCCCCGAGCTGGACGTCGTCTACATGCTGCGCGTGCAGCAGGAGCGCCTTGAGGGTGCCCCGTTCCCGACCATTCGCGAGTACCACAAGCTCTTCGGCCTGACCAAGGACCGTGAGAAGCTCATGAAGACCGACGCGATCATCTGCCATCCGGGCCCCATCAACCGCGGCGTCGAGTTCGACTCCTATATGGCCGACCACCCGCAACGCTCCGTCATCCTGGAGCAGGTCTACGCCGGTATTTGTGTGCGTATGGCTATCCTGTATCTGCTGCTTGGAGGTGCCGATAATGGCCTTGCTTCTTAAGAATGCCCACGTCGTCGACCCGTCCGTCGAGCTTGACGGTGTCGTTGACGTCCTGATTGACGGCGACAAGATCGCCGAGGTCGGCGAGAACCTCGCCGCTGAGGGAGTCGAGGTCCGTGACCTTTCAGGTAAGTACCTCGTCCCCGGCCTGGTGGACATGCACGTTCACTTGCGCGAGCCCGGCTACGAGGTCAAAGAGGACATCGAGAGCGGCACCCGCGCAGCTGCCAAGGGCGGCTTCACCGGCGTGTGTGCCATGCCCAACACCGACCCCGTTACCGATAACGGTACCGTCGTTGAGTTCGTCAAGTCCCGCGCCGCCGAGGTCGGCCACTGCCGCGTCTATCCTTCTGGCGCCATGACCCGCGGTCTTAAGGGCGAGGCTATGTCCGAGATGGGCGATATGGTTGCCCACGGCGCCGTCGCCTTCACCGACGACGGTCGCGGCGTGCAGGGTGCGGGCATGCTCCGTCGCTGCATGGACTACGGCAAGATGTTCGGCAAGGTCTTTATGAGCCATTGCCAGGACGAGGACCTGGTCGGTCACGGTCAGATCAACGAGGGCAAGGTCTCTACCCGTCTGGCCCTCGAGGGCTGGCCGGCGGCAGGCGAGGAGCTGCAGATCGCTCGCGATATCGAGATCGCCAAGCTGACCGGTGCCAAGTTGCACATCCAGCATATCTCCACCGCCCATGGCCTGGAGCTCGTGCGTGCCGGTAAGGCCGCTGGCGTGCAGGTCACCTGCGAGGCCACCCCGCACCACATGTTCCTGACCGAGAACGACCTGGACGAGACCTACAACACCTCGCTCAAGGTCAATCCGCCGCTGCGTACCGAGGAGGACGCCGAGGCTATCCGTCAGGGCGTCATCGACGGCACCGTCGACGCCATCGTCACTGACCACGCTCCCCATACTCCGTGGGAGAAGGCCCGCGAGTTCGAGCTTGCGCCCTTTGGCATGATCGGCCTCGAGACTTCGCTGTCGCTTGTGCTCACCGAGCTGGTCAACACGGGCAAGATGAGCATGGGTCGCATGGTCGAGCTCATGGCCATCAAGCCGCGTGAGATCTTGGGTCTGGACCAGGTTCAAGTCAAGGCGGGCTCCGTTGCCGACCTGACCGTGTTCGATCCCGCTGCTACCTGGACGGTCGGCGAGGACGGTTACGAGTCGCGTGCCGAGAACTCCGGTTTTGCCGGCCGCACGCTCACCGGTCGTGCCACCGATGTGTTTGTCGGCGGTAAGCAGACGCTTGCCGACGGCTGCATCTGCTAGCATAGCCTTATCGCTTTTGTGCGCGGCGCCCTTGCGGTGCCGCGCTTTCTGTTCGCCTGAACCATGCAACCGCATGGGGGATTGGAGCGTCTATGCCCACACCTTCCACTGCACGCATGCACGACTTCGAGGTCGTCTCGAACCAGGAGATCGCCGACGGCATCTTCTCGCTCGTTATCTCGGCCCCCAAGCTTGCAAGTGCGCTCAAGCCCGGTCAGTTCGTGAATATCGCCGTGCCGGGCGATGCTTCCTCGCTGCTTCGCGTGCCCCTGAGCTTCTATCGCGCCGACGCCGAGGCCGGCACCGTCGAGCTGTGGTACGCCGTCGTGGGCGATGATACCCGTCGTCTGTCGCAGATGGCCCCTGGCTCCACCTCCAACTTGCTGGGCCCCGGCGGCCGCAGCTGGCTTGTGCCCGAGGGCACCAGGAAGGCGCTGCTCGTGGCGGGTGGCATCGGTGTTCCGCCCGTGCTCTGCCTGGCTGACTTGCTTGCCGAGCAGGGTGTGACCGTCGACGTGTGCCTGGGCTTTGGCACCGCGTCCAAGGCCGTGGGCGTCGATGAGTTCCGCGCGCTGGGAGCCACGGTTAACGTGTGCACCGACGATGGATCACTGGGCATGCACGGCTTCTGCACCGATCCTGCCGCCGAGCTGCTCGGCGAGGGCGGTTACGACTACGTCGCCAGCTGTGGTCCCGCCGTCATGATGAAGAAGGTCGCCGCCGCTGCCGCCGAGGCCGGCGCGTACTGCGAGGTGTCGCTCGAGCGCATGATGAGCTGCGGCTTTGGTGCCTGCAACACCTGCAATGTCGAGACGGTCGACGGTATGAAGGGCGCCTGCATGTGCGGCCCCGTGTTTGATGCTTCCAAGGTGGTGGTCTTCTAGTGGGTACCGTGAACATGGCCGTCGATTTCGGCGGCGTTAAGATGCAGAACCCCATCAACACCGCAGCCGGTACCTTTGGCTACGGTTGGCAGTTCCAGAACTTCTTTGATGTCTCCCAGCTGGGTGCCATCACCACCAAGGGTTGCGCTGCCGAGCCCTGGCCCGGCAATCCCGCACCCCGCATGGCCGAGATCCCCGGTGGCATGATCAATTCCGTGGGCCTGCAGAACCCCGGTGTGGCCGCTTTCGCCCGCGAGTCCGGTCCGTGGCTCGAGCAGCTCTCCAAGGACGGTTGCCAGGTCATCTGCCAGGTTGCCGGTCATTCCGTGGACGAGTTTGTCCGTGCGCTCGAGATGTATGTCGAGCTGTGCCCCTGGGCTGCCGGCTATGAGATCAACGTGAGCTGCCCCAACATTGCTGCCGGCGGTGCCGCCATGGGCTCCACGCCCGAGGGCGCCTCTGCCGTCATGGCCGCGTGCCGCAAGGTGACCGACAAGCCGCTGTTTGTGAAGATGGCCCCGGTCAACGTTGCCGAGGTTGCCAAGGCTCTCGAGGCCGCCGGTGCCGATGGTCTTTCGGTCATCAACTCCATCCAGGGTATGGCCATCGACGTCCACACCCGCAAGTCGCGTGTGGCCAAGCCCAAGGGCGGTCTTTCAGGCCCGCTGTGCCATCACATCGCCGTGCGTATGGTCTGGGAGGTTGCCCAGGCCGTCGACATTCCCATCAACGGCGTCGGCGGCGTCATGACCGGTGAGGACGCGGCCGAGTTTATCCTGGCTGGCGCTACCTGCGTATCGGTCGGTATGGCCAACTTCGTCGATCCGTGCGCTTCGCTCAAGATTGCGCGCGAGCTCGAGGCCTGGGCCGAGTCCCAGGGCGTGAAGGACATCAACGAGCTGGTAGGTGCTTTCGAATGCTAGAGACCGATGCCCGCGACCGCGTTATCGTTGCCCTCGACTGCGACCGTGAGCGTGCGCTCGAGCTCGCCCATGAGCTTTCGGGCCATGCCGCCTGGCTCAAGGTGGGCATGACGCTCTATTACGCTGAGGGCCCCGAGATCGTCAAGACCTTTAAGGACCTGGGCTTCAAGGTGTTCCTCGACCTTAAGTTCCATGACATTCCGCATCAGGTGCGCGGTGCCGCTCGCTCGGCCTCGCTTGCCGGTGCCGACTTGCTTTCGGTTCACGGCTTGGGTTCGGGTGCTATGCTCGCCGCCTGTCGTGAGGGTGCCGAGGAGGCACGCGAGGATCGAGCCAAGCTCGTCGCCATTACCGTGCTTACGAGCATGAATCAGGATGCGTTGAGCGAGATCGGCGTCGAGTCGCCCGTTGCCGAGGAGGCCGCCCGTCTGGCAAAACTCGCCCAGGCCAACGGTATCGACGGCATCGTGTGCTCGCCGATGGAGGCTCATGACATGCGTGAGCTGCTGGGCCCCGATGCGTTGATTGTGACCCCGGGCGTGCGTCCGGTTGGTGCTGCGCTGGGCGATCAGTCCCGCGTGGCCACGCCTTCCCAGGCTATCGAGCGCGGCGCGAGCCATATCGTGGTGGGCCGCCCCATTACCGGCGCCGACGATCCGGTTGCCGCGTTTGACGCCATCGTTGCCGAGCTGGTCGAAAACGTCGCGTAAAAGATTCCCTCAAGTCACCACTTTTGGGTCTCATTAGCACAAATTAGCCCCTGTGCCTGCGAAAACTTTCCCATCCTTTGTGTGGAATCGCAGGTCGGGGGCTCTTCTTTTAGCGCGATATATTGCACTTTTTGCGGGTATCGTCTAACCTATGGAGCCGCGATTGAGCATTTTGTACGTTTTACGTGCTAAAATGCCAAATATTGAATCAGATATAACCCAACTATTTGGAGGTACGAATGGCACTCCCTCAGCTTACCGATGAGCAGCGCAAGCAGGCTCTTGAGAAGGCTGCCGCCGCACGTCACGCTCGCGCAGAGCTCCGTGAGCAGATCAAGAAGGGCGAGAAGTCCCTCGAGTCCGTGCTCAACTCCGATGACCCCATTGCTTCCCGCATGAAGGTTTCCACCCTCATCGAGTCTCTCCCCGGTTATGGCAAGGCCAAGGCCGCCAAGATCATGGAGGAGCTCGGCATCTCCGCTACCCGTCGCGTCCAGGGCCTTGGCGTCCGTCAGCGCGAGCAGCTCCTCGAGCAGCTGACCAAATAAGTGAGCGCTCAGGATTCAAAGCTCTTTGTGATTTCTGGACCGTCAGGCGCGGGCAAGGGCACGCTCGTCACTCGTGTGCGCGAGCGTCGCTCTAACCTGGGCCTGACGGTTTCGGCTACCACGCGAGCCCCACGCAAAGGCGAGGTCGATGGCGTCAATTACTTTTTCCTGACGCGCGAGGAGTTCGACCGCCGCGTGGCAAACGGTGAGTTTGTTGAGTGGGCCGAGGTCCACGGTAACTGCTACGGCACGTTGGTGAGCGAGGTTCAGTCCAAGCTCGCCTCTGGTTCGTCTCTCATCTTGGAGATCGATGTCCAGGGTGCCCTGCAGGTTAAGGAGCGTTTCCCCGAGGCCGTGCTGATCTTTATCAAGCCACCCTCGCTCGAGGTGCTCCGCGAGCGTCTGGTCGGTCGCGGTACCGAGACGCCCGAGACAATCGAGCTGCGTATGGCAAACGCCGCCCATGAGCTTGCCCTTGCCGACCGCTACGACGACGTCGTGGTGAATGACGATCTCGACCGCGCGACCGACGAGCTCGTTCGCGTTCTCGATATGCATGAAAGGATCTGAGGTCCGTGTCCGTTGTAAAGCCTTGCATTGACGATCTTCTGGAGAAGACCGATCACAACCGCTTCCTGCTCGCTTCGCTTGCCTCTAAGCGTGCCTGCGACATCAATAGCATGCTGCGCGGCCAGCATAACCGCGTGCTTGCCGTCCAGGATGTCGACGACATCACCATCGCGCTCTCCGGTGCCGATACCATCTCGATGGCTATGGACGAGATCGTCGACGGCGATATCTCCTACGACGAGGCCCGTTACGAGAAGGCGCTCGGCCATAAGGTTGCTGAAGCCTAAATGGCAGCTCGCGTCTGCCTGGTCCACTATCACGAGGTTGGACTGAAGGGCAAGAACCGCGCACATTTTGAGCATATCCTCATGGATAACATTAAGGCGGCTTTGGCCGCCTTTTCCGTGAATGCCGTGTCTCGAATTTCCGGTTATATCCTCGTGACCTTTAACGAGCATCAAGCCGACGAGGCGGCGCGTGTCATCCGCACCGTCCCCGGCGTTGCCCGTGTCTCCCTGGCCTATCACACCAATCGCGACCCGCAGGAGTACTGCGCGGCGGCTGTTAAGGCGCTGCGTGAGTTTGGCCCCTTCGATTCGTTTAAGGTGCACGCCAAGCGCTCCAATACCGACTATGAGCTCACCTCGATTGATATCAATCGTCAGGTGGGCGAGGTGCTGTGCGAGGCCTTCCCCGACAAAATGGTTCAAATGCATGACCCCGATGCGATGGTGCACGTACTGGTGGTTCAGGGTAGCGTCTACGTTTATGCGCGCTCCGAGCGCGGCGTGGGTGGCCTTCCGGTGGGATCTGCCGGCAAGGTCGTGACGCTTCTGTCGTCGGGCATCGATTCTCCGGTGGCGACCTGGATGCTCGCGCGTCGCGGCGCGGTGTGCGTGCCGGTACATTTCTCCGGTCGTCCGCAGACGCCCGATACGAGCGAGTATTTGGTGCAGGACATCATCCGTGCGCTTGAGCCGGGTGTCCAGATCGGCCGCCTGTACGTGGTGCCGTTCGGAGATTGCCAGCGTGAGATTTCCGTCACCTGTCCCAGCAACCTGCGCGTGATCATGTATCGCCGCATCATGTATTCGGTTGCCGAGCGCATTGCGCATATCGAGGGCGCCAAGGCCATCGTGACCGGCGAGTCGCTCGGTCAGGTTGCCTCCCAGACGCTCGAGAACATCATGGCCGTCAACGAGGCCGTGAAGATTCCCGTGTTTCGTCCGCTCATCGGGTCCGACAAGCAGGAGATCATTGCGCGCGCTCAGGAGATCGGTACGTTCGATATTTCTACTGAGGCAGCGCCCGACTGCTGCACGCTGTTTATGCCGCGTCGTCCCGAGACGCACGCTAAACTCGATGCCGTGCACGAGGCCTGGGAGCTGTTCGACCACGAAGAGATGATCGAGCGCCTGCTTAAGCAGACCGAGTATATCGACTTCTTCAGCAACACGTACAAGGCCCCTAAGACCTTAAAACGCAAACATTCGGAGCTTGCTCCGCGTGAGATTTACCAAGATCACGAATAATTGCCTGCATAGACCGACGATACGCCTGTATCGTCGGTCTTTTACTATCTGGGCAAATGATGCCATGATGTTCATTCGCTGACGTGTGACTGAATAAATGGACATGTTCGCGCAAGGTTTTGGTCGGTATTTGGTTTGACCGTCAAAACTGGTTTGTCCATGCGGTTCGTTTTGCTGCGTTTTCCTGACACGATGGTGTTGGGAGGTTTTGCTATGGCGCAGCGCGAACAACACGAACGGGTCAAAAAGATGGACCGCTGGGCGGGCAAGTTGCTCGGGCATAAAGCGGTGGTGGTGGCGATACTCGTCGTCATCGCGATGGCGAGCGGGCTGGCGATGGCGAGTTTTGGCGGCGAGTCCGGAGGCGTGTCGTTTGAGCGGGCTGGGGACTCGGGCTCATCGGCAGAGCCGGGTCCTAGCGTTGATTCGCATGATCGTGAGTCCGATGGATCTTCGCACAAAGCTTCTGCCGAATTGAAGGTCTATGTCGATGTCGATGGCGCCGTTGTGTCACCCGGTGTGTACCGGCTTATGGATGGCGCGCGGGTGGCGCAGGCAATTGATGCCGCCGGAGGATTGACACCCGAGGCAGATGTGACAGGGCTCAATCGGGCATCCAAGGTCGCAGACGGACAAAAAATATACGTACCAAAGGTGGGGGAGCAGCAGGCGGTTGCCGCGGGCGGTGGAGCCGATGACGGAGCTGTCTTGGCTTCAGGCGCGAATGATATGGCGGGGCTCGTCAATATCAATACAGCGAGCGCGGCGGAGCTGCAGACGCTCTCGGGCATTGGGCCTTCTATGGCTCAGTCGATTATCGACGAGCGCTCGAAGAATGGTCCCTTCGCCTCGGTCGATGATCTGATGCGTGTATCTGGCATCGGTGAGAAGAAGCTTGCCAAAATCAAAGATTGTATCTGCGTATGAGCACGCCCATGCGCGAGCATGTGATGCCCCCGCGGCCCCTCATGCCATGGACGATGGCCTTGTTTGCCGGCCTGTGCGTTAGCTGTGTCTTGGTGCTCAATGTGGCCGCTGATGCGATACTGAGGGAGCGGGCGCCGGCGGTCGGACCGCTATGGGCTATTCCTGTTGCGGCGGCGGTATTCGTTGTGCTGGTTCAATTCTGTGCGCGGCTTGCACCTTTAAAGCGGTGGCTGTATGCCGCGTCCGTCGGTCTCGTGGCGGGAGCGGTCGTCTCGGCGTGGTGGGCTGTGGGTGCGCTCAGCGCCTCGAAGGCGCTCGACGGTCGAGCGGCAAGCGGCCTAGAGTTTGTCGTGCAGGGTGATCCATCCATAAACGTTGACGTTTATTCCTATACCTGTAAGGCACGCGCGGACGGCAAGAACTTAGCAACGGTTCGTCTGTCGTGCGACCGCGAGCTTGGTGCCGGGTCTCATGTGCGTGTTATCGGCCGCGTTTCTCGTTTTGAGAACGATGCGTATGGGCGCTCGCGCGTACTCCGAGGCGAGGTGCGCAAGGTTAAAGCCGTTCGGATTGTGTCGGTCGATGTGGGCTCTCGGGGGTCGCTGCTTCGGCTGCGAAATGGGCTGCTTGCGTCCATCGCGCCTGCGACCGACCCGGCGCGTGCGCTCATAGCCGGTGTCATCTGCGGTCGTTCGGCGGAGTTGCGTGCCCTGCCTGCTGGCGATTGGTTTGCGGTGACGGGAACGGCGCATCTCATTGCCGTTTCGGGTAGCCATTTGGCTATCGTTGGCTATTTAATCGAGGGCGTTCTGCAAAAAACTCGCTGTTCACGTGGGTTGCAACGGATACTGTTGGCGCTCACGCTTGTAGCGTATGCCTCATTTACGGGCGCGTCTCCCTCGGCCGTGCGCGCGTGCTGCATGGTGTTCGCGACGCTTGTCGTAAACGGCGCGGGGCGTCGCCGACATGGCGCATCGGCACTCTTCGTAACCATGTCCATCTTTGTGCTGCTCCGCCCAACGGTGCTGTTCGATATGGGTTTTCAGCTCTCGTGTGCCAGTGTCTTTGCCATCCTGTGCTTTTGCCCGTACGCCACCTACGCTCTGGGAGAGCTGGGTGTGCCGACGGGCGTTGCCAGCATGCTTTCCGTCACACTGTGCTCGCAGTTGGCGACGCTGCCCATCACTATTCCTGCTTTCGGTACGTTCTCGCTCATTGCTCCGCTGGCAAATGCGGTCATCGGTCCGGTGGTGAGTCTTCTGCTCGCTGTGTCGATCGCGCTGGTTCCCTTTTCGCTCGTGGCGCCGTTGCAAGCTTGGGCGCTCGTTGTGCCCATGATTGCCGCCCGTTGCGCGCTGTTCTTCGAGCAGCTGTTTGCTGCCGTTCCAGGTGCATCCGTGAGTGTGCCGCCTGATAGCATGTGGATTTACCTGGTGCCGTGTTTGCTGGTGGTTCTGCTGGTCTGGTGGCCGCGTCCCTGTGCACGTCCTATGGCGGTGGGGCTTGCGTGCCTGGTGCTCTTGGCTGCGATTCCGTACATTTACTGGGATCGATTCGCTCCGCCTTCGGTGACGGTGCTCGACGTGGGCCAGGCCGATGCGATTCTTATCCGCCAGGGCGGCGCGGTAGCGCTCGTCGACTGCGGGCTCGACGAGCGCGTGGTGGCGGCGTTGGTTCGCAATAACGTTCACCATATCGACGCCGTCTTCGTGACGCATTGGGATGAAGACCATTGGGGTGGTCTTCCCGATGTGCTCGATCAGTTTTCTGTCGGGACGATTGCCGTGGCGGCGGATGCGCTGGAGGATGCTCCTGCCGAGGTATTGAACCGACCTGGCGTGGAGTATCGGCAGGTGCGTCGTGGGGATACGGTCGACATCGGCTCATTTTGCGCTCGCGTGATGTGGCCATTCGAGTCCGTGGATGGCGAGGGAAATGAGGACTCGCTTGTCCTGCTGCTCTCTTATGTTCAGGAAGGTAAGGGCCTGCGAATACTTCTCACCGGTGATGCTGAGCTCGACCAAGAGCGGGAATTCGTGCAGGAGGTGGGGGACATCGATGTCCTTAAACTTGGGCATCACGGCTCCAAGGTTTCAGTCGATGGTGAGTTGCTGGACATTCTGACGCCCGAGCTTTCCCTCGCAAGCGCCGGTGAGGGAAATCGATACGGCCATCCGTCCGATGCCTGCATCGATGCCGTGAAGGAAGCGGGTGGTGTGTTCGCGTGTACCATCGAACACGGCGACATTACCGTCACGCCGACTGCGAATGGTTTTGCGATGCGATGCCAGCGACCGTGACGACGTCGTTGGCGTGCGGTGGGCCCCTGGGCTAGAATGGCACGGAACGAATGCGAAGGCCTGCGGGAGGGGAGCGCAATGTCCGAAACCGGTCTGCTGCCGGCATATCTGATCGTCGGTACCGACGGAGTCAAGCGCGATCACGCCGTCTCGCGTATGAAAGCGCGTCTGGAAAAGTCGGGCATGGTCGAGTTCAACCTCGACGAGCGCGACATGACCAAGGACCCCGATATCGAGTCCATTATCGGATCGCTTAACACCTTTCCCATGGGCAGTGAGTTTCGTCTGGTAATCCTCGATGGCTGCTCAAAGCTCGCCAAGGCGGTCTCGGAGCCGCTCGTTGGGTATCTGGCGAGTCCCAGCCCCACAACGGTCTGCCTCATCATCGCCGACTCACTTGCCAAGAATGCGCGCCTGTATAAGGCAATCGCCAAGATCGACAAGAAGGCTATCGTCGATTGCTCGGGTACCAAGCGCTGGGAACTGCCGCGCCGTGTTCAGCAGATGGCGACGCAGCGCGGTAAGTCGATTTCGACGGCGGCCGCCGAGGAGCTCGTCTCGCGTTCGGGCGAAAACACGCGCATGCTCGATAACGACTTGGCTAAGCTTGCCCAGATGGTCGAGGCGCCCCAGATTGAACTTGCCGATGTTGAGCGCTGGATTGTACGTACGGCCGAGGTCCAACCCTGGGACTTCCTCAACGCCGTCTCGGCTCGCGATATGCGGCGTTCGCTCGAGCTCTTTAAGCTCCTGCCCTCCAAGAGCTACGTGTGGACTTACACATTGCTGTGCGGTCGCATCCGTGAGCTGATCGTCGCCAAGGCGCTTGATGCGCGCGGACAGGGTCGCGAGCTGGCCGCAACGCTCAAGCTCCAGTCCTGGCAGGTCAAGAATCACCTTACCTGGGCGCGTCGCTTTTCGATGGCAGAGCTCATCGCAGCGCTCGAGGGTGCGGTCGATGTGGAGCTCGCGCTCAAGGGTTCGGCCGATTCTCAGACGGCGCTTTTGCTCTGGATTACGAACATCTTGAGAAAATCGTGATGATACCTGCCTATTTGACAAATTCGTTCTATCCCTTTGAGAGGGAGCGTGCTATAGTAGGCGCTTGCATGACCTCACCGTGTCTCAGAGGTGTCATACATTTTTTGCAAGGAACTCGAAAGGAACTCCAGAAGTGGCAAACATCAAGTCTCAGAAGAAGCGTATCCGCACCAATGAGGCAGCTCGCATGCGTAACAAGGCTGTCAAGTCCGAGCTCAAGACGCTGACCAAGCACGTCCAGTCCGCCGTCGCCGAGGGCGACGCCGAGAAGGCCCAGGCTGCCCTCAAGACCGTCACCAAGCGTCTCGACATGGCTGCCGCCAAGCATGTTATCCACAAGAACCAGGCTTCCAACCGCAAGTCCGGTCTTGCCAAGCTCGTGAACAGCATCAACGCCTAAGTTGTAAATTTCACACCACACAGATTACGCGCATAAATGGAGCCTGTTTTATGGAACAGGCTCCATTTTTTGTACTGCTCGGGTAAGATAGTCCGCATGAATACTTCAATTGACATTTCCCACATCCGCAACTTCTCGATCGTTGCGCACATCGACCATGGCAAGTCCACGATCAGTGACCGCATCCTCGAGCTCACCCATACCGTCGACGAACGCGACATGGAGTCGCAGCTGCTCGACACCATGGATATCGAGCGCGAGCGCGGCATTACGATCAAGTCCAATGCCGTCCGCGTTTCCTATGACGCCGACGATGGTGAGACGTATCAGTTCAATCTGATCGATACGCCGGGCCACGTTGACTTTACCTACGAGGTCTCGCGTTCTCTGGCCGCCTGCGAGGGCGCGGTGCTCGTCGTCGATGCCACCCAGGGTGTCGAGGCGCAGACCGTCTCCAACGCGACGCTCGCCATGAACGCCAACTTGGACATTGTTCCGGCCATCAACAAGATCGACCTTCCCTCGGCGCATCCCGACGAGGTTAAGACCGAGATCGAGGATGACCTGGCGATCCCTGCCGATGATGCCGTGTGCGTCTCGGGCAAGACCGGCGAGGGCATCCACGATCTGCTGGAGTCCATTGTCTTTTTGATCTCTCCGCCCAAGGGCGATGCGAACGCGCCGCTCAAGGCACTCATCCTGGATTCGTACTTCGACGAGTATCGTGGTGTCGTCGCCACGGTGCGCGTCTTTGACGGCTCTATCAAAAAGGGCGATACCCTGCTTATGATGCAGGTTAAGGGCGACTTTTTGGTCGACGGCGTGGGCGTCAAGCGTCCTGCCGAGACCCCGGTCGACGCGCTGACCGTTGGCGAGGTGGGCTACGTGGTCACGGGCCTGAAGGACCCCGAGGCCGTGCGCGTGGGCGATACCCTCACGTGGGCCTCGAACCCCTGCCCCGAGCCGCTTCCGGGCTACCGCGAGGCCAAGCCCATGGTCTACACGGGCCTGTTCCCGATCGACAACAAGGACTACGAGAATCTGCGCGACGCCCTCGATAAGCTGCACGTCAACGACCCGTCGTTGGTGTGGGAGCCCGAGACCTCGGTGGCGCTCGGCTTTGGCTTCCGCGTGGGCTTCCTGGGCCTGCTGCACATGGAAGTCGTCAAGGAACGCCTGGAGCGCGAGTTCAACCTGGACCTCATTGCCACGAGTCCCTCGGTCGACTATCACGTCTACAAGACCGACGGCGAGATGATCGATGTCCGCAGTCCGCAGGACCTTCCCGAGGCCACGCGCATCGATCGTATCGAGGAACCCTACCTCAAGGCAAAGATCATCTGCCCGCCTGAGTACACGGGTGCCGTCATGCAGCTCGCCATTGAGCACCGCGGCGTCACAACCGATATGATCCACCTGACGAGCAAATCGGTCGAGATGCGCTTCGATATGCCGCTCGCCGAGCTCATCTTGGACTTCTTCGATCAGCTCAAGAGCCGCACCAAGGGCTATGCCTCGCTCGACTACGAGTTCAACGAGTACCGTCCCTCCGAGCTCGTGAAGCTCGATATTTTGCTTTCGGGCGACGAGGTGGACGCGCTTTCGTTTATCGTCCATAAGGACAAGGCATATGGCCTGGCCCGTGGCTTGTGCGACAAGCTCAAGGAGATCATCCCGCGTCAGCTGTTCGAGGTGCCCATCCAGGGTGCTATCGGCAACAAGATCATCGCCCGTTCCACCGTCAAGGCGCGTCGCAAGGACGTTCTTGCTAAGTGCTACGGTGGCGATATCTCGCGAAAGCGCAAGCTGCTCGAGAAGCAGAAAGAGGGCAAGAAGCGTATGAAGGCCATCGGATCGGTCGAGGTCCCGCAGGAGGCCTTTATGGCGATCCTCAAGGTGGACGAGTAGGTCTATGGCTCTTTCCGAATATAGTCTGCGGCTGCTGGGCGCCTATGCCGAGCAGCCGTTCCTTATGGCTCCCATGGCGGGCGTTACCGACCCCGCCTATCGCATCATGTGTCGCCGCCGCGGTGCCAACCTTGCCTACAGCGAGATGGTGAGCGTGGCAGGCCTTGCCTATGCCAGCAACAAAACGTGGCGCCTGGTGCTGCCGACCGACGAGGAGCAGCAGATTTGCGTGCAGCTCTTTGGCTCCAAGCCCGATCAGTTTGCGAGCGCCGTCGCCGCCGTCGAGGAGCGCGTTGGCGATCGCCTGTCGCTCATCGATATCAATATGGCATGCCCCGCCCGCAAGGTTGTCACCAAGGGCGAGGGTTCGGCGCTCATGCGCACGCCCGACCTGGCCGAGAAGATCGTCGAGGCCACGGTGGGCGCGGCGCACGTGCCCGTGACCGTCAAGATTCGCAAGGGCTTTTATGCCGAGGACCGCAATGCCGCGACATTTGCCCAGATGCTTGAGGGCGCAGGGGCTGCCGCAGTCGCCGTGCATGGTCGTTGCGCCACGCAGCTCTACACGGGCCAGGCCGATTGGTCGGTCGTCGATGAGGTTGCCGACGCTGTCGAGATTCCCGTGATTGGTTCGGGCGATGTGTTCTCGGCCGAGGACGCTGCTGAGCATCTGCACGGCTCGGGTGCCAGCGCGGTGTTTATCGCGCGCGGCATCTACGGCAATCCGTGGGTGTTCGGCGATGCCCGAGCCCTTGCACTCGATGGCACGCCGGTGCCCTCTCGCTCCTCACGCGAGCGCTTGGATGCCCTGCGCGAGCACCTGACGCTCACGCACGAGCTGCTGCCGCTTATGTCGCGTGCTCGCACGTACGCAAGCTGGTACTTAAAGGGCATGCCCCATGCCGCCGCCTGGCGCGCTCAGGTGGTGCGTTGCTCTACGTACGAGGAGTTTATGGCGCTGGTCGATGATATCGAGCGCGACGTGGTGGCCTGCGAGGCCTCGCTTGCCGCCGGCGAGTCGGTGCCTGCCCATCCGTTGGAGGCCTAACGGTGGCCGTTACCGCGCTGTACGTGCACGTGCCGTTTTGCGCTCAAAAGTGCCGGTACTGCGACTTTGACTCGCGCAGCTTTGCTGCGTGTGATTTGGATGCCGCGCTCGATTCCTATTTTGAGCAGTTGTATGCGCGCCTCGATTCCTTTGGCGACGCCGGGGCGCTTGCGCAGGTCCGCACGGTCTATACTGGCGGCGGCACGCCATCGCTGGCAGGGGAGCGCCTGGTGGAACTTGCCCGGCGTATCTCCATGTGGTGCAAACCCGTTGAATTTACTTGCGAAGCCAATCCTGAGTCCCTGACCGCTGAGCTCGCCACCGCGCTTGCCGAGGCGGGTGTCACACGCATCTCTCTGGGCGTGCAAACCCTCGACAATACCGAGCTGGCTGCTATTGGCCGCATTCACGATGCTAATCGGGCACTTGCGGCTATCGCGACGGTGAAGGATGTTGGGCTCGATGTGTCGTGCGACCTTATGTGCGGGCTTCCCGGACAGACTATGGCGAGCTGGCAGCATACGCTCGATGGCGTGCTTGAGGCGGCCCCGCACCATGTGTCGGTCTATCCGCTCACGCTCGAGGAGGGCACGCCGCTTTACCGCATGGTGTGCCGTGACGAGTCGCTTGAGCCCGATGAGGATTTCCAGGCCGCATGCATGGACGTTGCGCGCCAGCGGCTGAGTTCGGCCGGCTACCATCCGTATGAGGTGGCGAGCTACGCGCTCGATGGGCATGAATGTGCCCATAATATCGCCTACTGGACTGGTCGGGGCTACCTGGGCCTGGGTCGTTCTGCCGCGGGCATGCTCGACGACGAGGATTTCGACCGCTTGGCTGGACTGTTTCCCGGCGTGGCTCCCCGTGGTGACTTTCACCGCGTGCGTTTGGTACAACGTGACGATGCCGCGACGATGTTTGATGCCGAGTATCTGTCGCGGCGCGAGGCGGCGGCCGAGGACCTGATGCTCGCTTGTCGCATGACGCGCGGTGTTGATTCCGACCTGTTGGTTCGCGCGTCTCGTGTCATCCCTGCCGATGAACTGGCAGCGGCTTGTGATCGCGCTCTTGAGCTTGGGCTTGCCACTTGGGTGCCCGAGCACGGTGATAGCCATGCGGGGCCTATCGCCTCTGTCGATGTCATCGCTGGCCGCACCTGTGCCCGTCTGGCGCCGACCCATCTGGGCTGGCTCGATGGAAATGTTCTGTTCGAGCTGTTTTGGGATCTAGCTTAGGCCGCTCGGGTAGAATTACCGGAATATATACGCTGCTGTGAGCAGGAGGTTGCCGCGCATGGCGACGATGAACGAAAAAGATTACTACGAGATTCTGGGTGTCTCCAAGGACGCCACCTCGCGTGATATTCAAAAGGCCTTCCAGCAAAAGGCCCGTAAGCTCCATCCGGACGTCAATAAAGAGCCGGATGCCGAGGAAAAGTTTAAAGAGGTTTCCGAGGCCTACGCCGTGCTTTCGGATGAGCAAAAACGTGCGCGCTACGACGCCATGCGTTCTGGCAATCCCTTTGCCGGTGCTCCTACGGCTTCGCCCTATGGTGGCGGCTACGCCGGCAGCACGGGCTATGGCAATCCCTTTGAGGGCGGCTTTCCCTTTGGTGGCGCCTGGGGCCAGCAGCGTCGCGGCCAGGCTGCCTACAATCCCGAGAACGGCGCCAACGTGGTCGTCGATATCAAACTCGACGCCAAGGAGGCCAAGGGCGGTGCCCGCAAGACCGTCCGCTACACGCGCTTCGATACCTGTAGCAACTGCGGCGGCTCGGGCTCCGTTTCGTCTGAGCATGCCCATACCTGCCCGAGCTGCGGTGGCCGCGGCCACATCGACGTCGACCTGTCCTTCCTGTTTGGTGCGGGCACGTTCCAGTCGGTCTGCCCCGAGTGCGGCGGTTCCGGTAAGGTCGTGGCCGACCCCTGCCCCGATTGCGGTGGCAGCGGGCGAACCCGTGTGACCTCCGAGCAGACGATTGAGTTTCCTGCCGGCACGCACGATGGCGACGAGGTCCGCATTGGCGGCATGGGTCATGCTGGCACCAACGGTGCCGCGGGCGGCGACCTGGTCGGCCGCGCCCATGTTGAGGCCGAGCGCTTGGAAGGCAAAGCTCGTACTGGCTTTTACTTGATGGGCATTGTGGCGCCGTTTTTGGTGCTGTCGGCCATCTCGGGCGTGTTCTCGGCCTTTGCCGTGATGTGCTTTATTCCGTTTACCATGGGCCTGTTCATGGTGCTTTCGGACGGTGTGCTTCATCGCAGCCTGCTGTGGTGGAAGCGCGGTGCGATGCAGTTTGCCAACGGTTTTGCCAACGGCTTCATGTTCGCGCTCGTGTCGGTTTGGTTCGCGAGCTGCTCGCAACGGGCCATGCTTTCGCCGTATCAAATGCAATAACATCAAACCCTTTGTTTGCGGTCGGCCCAGCTTGGGTATAGGACGCACTGTGACAATAATGAAAGTCGGAAGGATTCGGTCGTGTCGGAAAATAGGGATTACTACGAGGTGCTTGGCGTCGACAGGGATGCCGACGCGCGGACGATTAAGCGTGCGTTTTTAAAGAAGGCCCGTACCGTACATCCGGATGTTTCGGACGATCCCGAGGCCGAGGCCAAGTTCAAGGAGCTCAACGAGGCCTATTCCGTTCTTTCCGATGAGCAGAAGCGTGCTAACTACGACCGTTACGGCACCGCGGACGGCCCCGGTGGCTCTGGTTATGTCGACATCAACGATATCTTTGGTGGCATGGGCATGGACGACCTGTTCTCGTCGTTTTTTGGCGGCGGTGCCGGCGGTGGCGCCCGCAGCCGTCGTGAGCGTCGTCGCGGACGTGACATGGCCATCTCGCTTTCGGTGACGCTCGAGGAGGCGGCGCTCGGCTGCAAAAAGACGATCAGCTATGATCGCCTTGCTCCTTGCGAGGACTGCAACGGTACCGGTAGGGCCGAGGGTGCACAGGAAAAGCAGTGCGGCCGCTGCCACGGTACGGGCTACGTCACGACGGTTCAGCGATCGTTTTTGGGCCAGGTTCAGTCTTCCTCGCCTTGCCCCGACTGCCATGGCGAGGGCACGGTTATCGACCATCCCTGCGAGACCTGCGACGGTCAGGGCCGCACGCCTTCGCACGAAAAGATCGACATCGATATTCCCGCCGGCGTTTCGACCGGTCGCCAGCTGCGTGTGAGCGGCTTTGGTGAGGCCGGTCTTCGCGGCGAGCCTTCGGGCGACCTGATTGTCAACGTGCGCGTTGCCGACCATGAGCGCTTTAAGCGCAACGGTGACGACCTGTACCTGGTGAGCGATATCTCGATTGCGCAGGCTGCGCTCGGCTGCGAGATCGAGGTCGAGGGCATTATGCCCGACGAGGTCGTTAAGGTGACGGTTCCCGCCGGCGCCCAGTACGGCGACACCGTGAGCGTCAATAATTACGGCATGCCGCGCATTGGCGGTGGCGGTTCGCGTGGCCGCCTGATCGTGCAACTGCGCGTGGTCGTTCCCACCAATCTTTCCAATAAGCAACGCGAGCTGCTCCGTGCTTTTGCCGATGAGATGGGCGATGACGTCGCTTCCGGTAAGAAGTCGGTGACCGACCGTATCAAGAGTGCCCTCGACGATATCCTCGATTAAGGAGCCCGCGTGCTCGCACCCCATATTTCCGTCGTCAACCTCGGCTGCCGTGTCAACCGGGTTGAGTCTGACCGTATCACTGCCGATCTTATGCGCTTGGGCTTTGCTATGGTAGAGCCCCAGAATGCCGATCTGATCGTCATTAACACCTGTGCCGTTACGGGCGAGGCCGAGGCCAAGACCCGTAAGGCCGTCCGTCATGCGCTGGCCCATCCAAACGAGCCTTATGTGCTCGTGACCGGTTGCGTGGTCAATTTGCATCCCGAGGAGCTGTTGGAGCTTTCGGATCGCGTGATCGCCGAGCCGTCCAAGATCGATGTCGCCGAACGTGTCTGCGAGGTGCTGGGCGTTGAGTCCGATAGCGTTCCCGCCTGCAGCGATGGCGAGGTGGTCGATGCGCTCGGTCGCTCTCGCCTGGGCGTGAAGATCCAGGACGGCTGCAACCACCGTTGCACCTATTGCATCGTGTGGAAGGCCCGCGGCCCCGAGCGTTCCGTGCCCGTCGAGTCCGTGCTTGAGCAAGTTCGCGAGGCCCAGGAGGCCGGCGTGCCCGAGGTGGTGCTGACCGGTGTGAACCTGGGTGCCTACGATGGCAAGAGCGCGACCGACGAGCATGTCGAAATCGATGAGCTGCTCGAGGCCATCATGGAGCGCACGACTATTGCGCATGTGCGCATTTCCTCGGTCGAACCCATGGATATCTCTGAGCGCCTGCTTAAGGTTATGGCGCGCTATCCGCAGCGTATTGCCCCGTTTTTGCACCTGCCCGTACAGTCCGGCTGTACGGCGACGCTGCATCGCATGGGTCGTCCCTATAGTGCCGAGGCCTTTGAGGACACGGTGCGCATGATTCGCGCCATTCTGCCGCAGGCGTCTCTTTCGTGCGACGTCATCGTCGGTTTTCCTGGTGAGACGGACGAGGAGTTCGAGGAGTCGCTGGCGCTGTGCCGCCGCGTGGGGTTCTCGCGTATGCACGTGTTCCGCTACAGTAAGCGTCCCGGTACCCTTGCTGCCGACATGCCCGACCAGGTGCCGCCCGAGGTTATGGCCGAGCGCAGCCGCCGTATGCGAGACGCGGCGCAGGAGCTCGCTATTGCCGATGCTCGTCGTCGCGTGGGCACTGTCGAGCGTGCCGTGCTCGAGTATGGTGACAACCTGACGCTCGGTTCGTTCCATCATGCCCGTCTTGACGATACCTGTGGACTTACAGCCCCGTGCCTGCTCGATGTTGCTATCATCGGAGTCGATGATTCCGGCTTGGTCCATGCGCGCAGGGAGGTCCATGGAAGCCTCGAAGATTAGACTTACCGTTCCCGAGGGAGTTGATCCCTCGCGCGTTTTGGGCGCCGGCGACGGCGTCCTTCGTGCGCTCGAGAGTTTGGTTCGCGCTCACGTGGTCGCCCGTGGCGATAGGATCTCCGTGAGCGGTGATCCGGAAGAGGTCGAACTCGTGGCTCGCTTTTTCGAACATGCTTTTCGCGAGGCGGCGGCCGGTCGTACCCTGTCTGCCGACGATGTCTCGCGTTGCCTGGCCGTCTTGCGCGACGGCGAGCATGAGGCCACATCGCTTCGCGATGACGTGCTGCTTTCATACCGCGGTCGTGTCATTCGTCCCAAGACGCTTGGGCAAAAGCGCTATGTGGATGCCATTCGCTCGCATACCATCACCTTTGGCTTGGGTCCTGCCGGTACCGGTAAGACCTATCTGGCCATGGCGCTCGCCGTTGCCGCGCTCAAGCGCCATGAGGTAGGCCGTTTGATCTTGACGCGTCCGGTTGTCGAAGCAGGGGAGAACCTGGGCTTTTTGCCCGGCACCCTCGAGGAAAAGATCGATCCGTACATGCGCCCGCTCTACGATGCCCTTTTTGACATGATGGATCGTGAGCGCACCGATGAGCTTATGGAGCGGGGCGTGATCGAGATCGCCCCGCTCGCCTACATGCGCGGTCGTACGCTGAGCGATGCTTTCGTGGTGCTCGACGAGGCGCAAAATACCACGCCCGAGCAGATGAAGATGTTCCTGACACGCCTTGGATTCAACTCCAAGTTCGTGATTACCGGCGACCTCAGCCAGCGCGACCTGGTGGGTCGTCGTGGCGGCTTGGCGGATGTCGAGAAGATTTTGGGCCGTGTCGACGATGTGGCATTTTCTCACCTCGAGCGTGCCGACGTGGTGCGTCATGCCCTGGTGGGTCGTATCGTCGAGGCATATGATGCTTATGATGACGTGCGTGAGCAGCGTTCGCGCGACCGAAAGGAGTCCCGTTGAGTGTATTGATCAGCAACGATGCCGAGCTCGATACGCTGCTCGACGCGCAAGAGGTGGAGCACATCTGCGAGGTCGTGCTTGCCGCCGAGGGCGTTGAGCGTGAAGTTGAGATTTCCCTTTCGTATGTCGACGAGGACGAGATGCACGAGCTCAACCACGAGTGGCGCGGTATCGACCGCACCACCGATGTGCTCTCGTTTGAGTGCGATTCGGCCTTTGACGATGACATTCCCGCCGATGAGACGCTCGAGCTCGGCGATATTATCTTGGCCCCGCAGGTTATTGCCCGTCAGGCCCCCGGTTTTGGCAATAGTCCCGCTGATGAGTGCCGTCTGATGCTCGTACACGGAATGCTGCACCTGCTGGGCTATGACCACATCGAGGACGACGAGGCCGAGGTCATGGAGGCCCGCGAGGACGCCATCCTGCGCGATCTGGCGCTCGAGCGCGGCGAGGACCCCAAGCTAGTCCACGTCGGCCCCATCACCAACCATGCCCACGACTAGGAGCCGTCTATGATTCCCGGATCGAACAAGGACCATCCGTCCTTTTTAAAGTCGTTTTCTTACGCCATGGAGGGCTTCGTCACCGCCGTCAAGACCGAGCGCAACATTAAGGTCATGCTCGTGGCGGGCGTGTGCACCGTCATTGCCGGCTGCATCGTGGGGCTCGACATTGCCGAGTGGGCCACGATTATCATCTGCTGCGGCCTGGTGATTCACGGCGAGCTGTGCAATACCGCCATGGAGGCCATTGTCGATCTGGCGACCCAGGAGCTCCATCCGCTGGCAAAACGCGCCAAGGACATCGCCGCCGCCTCGGTATACGTACTTTCAATCACCGCCGCGATTGTGGGCTTGCTGGTATTTGCCCACGCGCTCGGCTTTATTTAGAAAGGGATTCCCATGTCCGACAATATGCAGCCTATCGATGAAATTTTGGACGACGAGTCCCCGGATGCTAAGGCGACCGAGGCCTATGAGGAAGTCGAGGAGTTCGACCCGTTTGAGGGCATGAGCGACGAGGAACTCGACGCCCTGTGCGACGAGGACGACAGCCTCGCGGGCTTTGGCGACGTTGAGCCCGGTTTCCGCAGTGGCTTCGTGGCCTTGGTCGGCCGCCCCAACGCCGGTAAGTCAACGCTGCTCAACGCCTGCTATGGCAAAAAGGTCGCCATCACCTCGCCGGTGGCCCAGACGACCCGCCGCCGCATGCGCGCCGTCGTCAACCGCCCCGGCTACCAGCTGGTCTTTGTCGATACCCCGGGTATCCACAAGCCCAAGGACGGTCTAGGGTCCGAGCTCAATAAAAGTGCGCTGTTCGAGCTGAACGATGTCGACGTCGTTGCGTTTTTGATTGATGCCACCAAACCGATCGGCAGGGGAGACGCTTGGGTTGCCGAGCGCGTCAAGAACGCCCGTTCTAAGAAGGTCCTAGTGCTTACCAAGGCCGATGAGGCCGACCCCGCACAGGTCATGGAGCAGCTCAAGGCAGCCCATGAGCTGATGGACTATGATGACGAGATCGTGACGTCGTCGGTCAAGAACTTCAACGTCGATGCCTTCATCGAGACCGTTGCGCACTTTTTGCCCGAGGGTCCGCGTTGGTTCCCCGAGGACATGGGCACCGATGCTTCCGACGAGACGCTCGTTGCTGAGTTTGTGCGCGAGAAGGTTTTGCGCCGCACCCGTGATGAGATCCCGCACTCCGTTGGCGTGATCTGTGACGCGCTCGAGCAGACCAAAAAGGTGTTGCGCGTGCATGCCACCATTTACGTCGAGCGCGAGGGCCAAAAGGGCATCATCATCGGCAAGGGCGGCGAGATGATCAAGCATATCGGTATCGACGCCCGTCGCGATCTTGAGCGCATCTTTGGCACGCAGGTCTTTTTGGAGCTGGACGTGAAGGTCAAGGCCGGCTGGCGTGACGACGAGGCCCAGATTCGCCGCTTTGGCTATAACGCCGAAGATTAAGCCTCGGCGTTCATGGCAGGCTCTCGCACATATCGCACAAAGGTGCTCGTCCTCGACAAGACGAAGCTCAAAGAGACCGACCTGATCTTGACGATGCTTGACGAGCGGGGCCGGCAGGTGCGTGCCGTGGCAAAGGGTGCGCGTAAACCCGGCGGACGCCTGGCTGCGCGCTGCGAGCTGTTCTGTACGGTCGATATGCTGCTCGCACATGGACGGTCACTCGACGTGGTTTCTCAGGCCGAGCTTATGGAGGCGCCGCTTGGCGCTGCGCCCGATTACGAGACGACCTGCGCCGCAAGCGCGATCGCCGAGGTCGCGCGCGTGTGCTCGTTCGAGGACGCTGAGGACCCGTTTACCTTTGCCATTACGCAGCGAGCGCTTGCCCTGGTGGGCAGCGGGCTCGACACGGCGCATATGGATCTACTTGTGGCGGCATATGTCTTTAAGCTGCTGTCGCACGTTGGCTATCGACCCGATTTTTCGGCCTGCGTGCTGTGCGGAGACCCCATGCTGTCGTATTTTTCGCCCCAGGCGGGCGGTCTCATGTGCGGGTCGTGCGCGTCGAGTGTTCCGGGTGCCGAGCTGGTGTCGACCGGTGAGGTCGCGTGGCTGCGCGCCCTCATGTCGATGACCTTCGATGCGCTTATGGCCGAGAAAATCGACCCGCATACGGCGGCGTTCTTGCTCGGGCTTTCGCATGTTTGGGCCGCCACGCACACCGATCAGCGCCTCCGTGCGATGGAATTCATGTTGGGTCGGTGATGATGCGCAGGCGCGGGCTGCTTGTGGTAACATACCGACCTGTTGGTACCTCGACCTTGGTTGCTCGCTCCACCGGCGGCTTCCCAGTCCGAGGCGAATCGAGTCGCCCGATGGCGACGCAAAACGAAAGGTGAAACAATGACTGTTTCCAAAGAGCGCAAGGCGGAGCTGACTGCCCAGTTCGGTAACACCCCGGTCGACACCGGCAACCCCAAGGTTCAGGTCGCCATCCTGTCCGAGCGCATCAAGGAGCTGACCGAGCACATGAAGTCCCACCAGAAGGACTTCCACACCCGTCGTGGCCTGCTCATGCTCGTCGGCCGTCGTCGTCGTCTTCTCTCCTACATCAAGAAGAACGACATCGTCGAGTACCGTGAGCTCATCAAGGCTCTGGGCATCCGCGACAACATCCAGTAGGATTTGTACATGCTAAGAGCGTCCTGCGCAGCGGGGCGCTCTTTTTGTGTAAGGGCGCGAACAATCACGCTCTGAAGCGTGGCGGGGGCAGGGGGCCCGCGTCACATGAGAAGCCCGCAGACAAGGGGTCTGCGGGGTTAAGGAGAACAATGACACTCGTATCCAAGACCTTTGAGCTGTACGGCAAGACCTACACCTTCGAGTCGGGCGAGCTTGCCAAGCAGGCCACCGGCGCCTGCCTGGTCAAGCAGGGCGACACCACGATGCTCGACACCGTGGTCGTCTCCAAGGAGCGCAAGAACTACGACTTCTTCCCGCTGACCGTCGACTTCAACGAGAAGATGTACGCAGCCGGCCGCATCCCGGGTGGCTACCTCAAGCGTGAGGGCCGTCCCAGCGAGAAGGCCACGCTCACGGCCCGCATGATCGATCGCCCGATTCGCCCGAGCTTCCCGGATGGCTTCCGCAACGAGGTGCACATCGTCGCCACCTCGCTCGTCGCCGACCAGGTCAACCCCTTCGACGTCATCAACGTCATGGGTGCATCCCTGGCCATGACGCTTGGCGGAGTGCCCTTCGAGGGCCCGCTTGCCTGCGTGCGCATCGGCCGTAACGTGGAGACAGGCGAGTTTATCGTCAACCCCACCTATGAGGAGCGCGAGAACTCCGATCTGGACCTGGAGCTGGGCGGATCCGCCGACTTCATCTCGATGGTCGAGGCCGGCGCCGAGGAGATCTCCGAGGACGACATGCTCGCCGCCATGAAGTTTGGCCAGGAGGCCCTTGCCGCTTTCTGCCAGGCTCAGGACGAGTTCGTCGCCGAGTGGGAGCAGGTTAACGGCCCCATCGTCAAGAAGGAGTACCCGCTCGACCAGCCCGTCGAGGAGGTCCAGGAGCGCATTTTCGCCCACTACGACGAGATGGCAGCCGCCCTTCGCGACGCCGACAAGCTCTCCCGTATCGGTAAGGTCGAGGCTCTGAAGGAGTCCATCCGCGCCGAGTTCACCGAGGAGGAGCAGGCCGCTTGGGAGCGCGAGATCCCCGTGGCGCTCAAGAAGCTCGAGAAGAAGGCCATGCGCACCATGGTCGTTGAGACCGGCGAGCGCGTCGACGGCCGTGCCGCCGACGAGATCCGTCCCATCATGGTGAAGGACAACTACCTGCCGCTCGTTCACGGCTCCGGTTTGTTCCAGCGTGGCCAGACCCAGGTGCTCTCGGTTCTTTCGCTCGGCATGCTCAACGAGGGCCAGCGTCTGGATACCATCGAGCCCACCGAGGGCAAGCGCTACATGCACCACTACAACTTCCCGCCTTTCTGCACCGGCGAGACCGGCCGCATGGGCAGCCCCAAGCGCCGCGAGATCGGCCATGGCAATCTGGCCGAGCGCGCTCTGCTTCCGGTGCTTCCCGACGAGAACGAGTTCCCCTACGCCATCCGCGTCGTCTCCGAGGTCATGGAGTCCAACGGCTCCTCTTCGATGGCTTCGACCTGCGGCTCCACGCTCGCCCTTATGGACGGCGGCGTGCCCATTAAGCGCCCGGTCTCCGGTATCGCCATGGGCCTGATCCAGGAGGAGGGCAAGACCGTGGTACTGTCCGATATCCAGGGTCTGGAGGATTTCCTGGGCGACATGGACTTTAAGGTCACTGGCACCACCGAGGGCATCACCGCCCTGCAGATGGACAACAAGGCCACCGGTCTTACCTTCGATATCTTGGCCCGCGCCCTGCAGCAGGCCAAGGAGGGTCGCGCCTTCATCCTACAGAAGATGCTCGATGTGATCCCCGAGCCGCGTCACACCACGCGCAGCACCGCTCCGCGCATCGTCTCCATCCAGGTTCCGACCGATAAGATCCGCGACGTCATCGGTTCCGGCGGCAAGGTCATCCGCGGCATCCAGGACGAGACCGGCGCTTCGGTCGACATCCAGGAGGACGGCACCGTCTTTGTCGGCGGCACCGGCGAGTCCGTCGACCAGGCCGTCGAGCGCATCAAGCTCATCATCAAGGTTCCCGAGCCGGGCGAGGAGTACACCGGTCGCGTGGTCTCCATCCAGCCCTTCGGCGCCTTCGTGAACCTGTTGCCCGGTAAGGACGGCCTGCTGCACATCTCCCGCGTCGCCAAGGGTCGTGTGGAGAAGGTCGAGGATGTTCTCAACGTGGGCGACGAGGTCAAGGTCGTCGTCATTGAGGTCGACGATCGCGGCAAGATCTCGCTCGATCGTCTCGACAAGCCCGAGGCCCCGGCTCGCGCCGAGGGTGCCTCCGAGGGTGACGGCGAGCACTTCCAGCGCCGTGAGCGTTCGCGACGCGAGCGCTCCGAGCGCAGTGACCGTCCGCGCCGTCCCGGCGACAACGGAGGCCGCAAGCCCCGCCGTCACCACGACGCCGAGTAACAGCCGCACATACACTGCTCAATAAGGGCGACTCCGGACAGGGGTCGCCCTTTTGCTATTCCCGGCGGGGTCCGCGGGTAAAGTTTCCTGCTCTACAGTCCTGCTCGTACGGAGAGCACATTAAGTGCTCTCCGGCTCGTGCGGAACTCGCGATAAACTTTACCCGCGGCCCCCGCCGGGAATAGCAAAAGGACTGGTGGTTGCGGGCTGCGATTTTGTCAGACAGTCTATTCACTTATCTGAATTCAGATCTTTAGATAATCGCATGTGCGGCATTGACCCAGATAAAACCGACCAAAATAAACCTGTCCCTTTTTGGCAGGTCTGGTTTCAACGGGCCCGGCACGGGCTAAGTTTATCGCGAGTTCCGCACGCAAAGGAAAGCACTTAATGTGCTTTCCGTCTTGCGCAGGACTGTAGAGCAGCAAACTTAACCCGCCCCGGCCCCCGATGGTCACAGACCGGCGGGGTAGACCGGTTAGATGGGTCTTTGATGCATGGGTGGTCTGTGCTCGTGCAAATGGGTATCATATTTTGGTTATTGCATCGACTCTGTGATGCATGTTTGTACGTTCCCGGCGGTCGGTTTGCCAGAAGCGCCCCGTCGGTTGTTCCAGACCCGTTTCGAAGAAAGGAAACCACACTAACCTATGGCAGCTAAAAAATCATCTCCCTTGAAGATCATCCCGCTCGGCGGCCTTGACGGCATCGGCAAGAACATGACGGTCTTCGAGTGCGGCGACGACATGGTGCTCGTCGACGCCGGTCTCATGTTCCCGGATGACTCCCAGCCCGGTATCGACCTGGTGCTTCCCGACTACACCTATGTTCTAGAAAACGAGGAGAAGCTACGCGGTATCGTCGTTACCCACGGCCACGAGGACCACACCGGTTCGCTTCCGTATCTGCTGCAGGATCTCAACAATAAGGTGCCCATCTTCTCGAGCAAGCTGACGCTTGGCTTTATCGAGGGCAAGCTCTCCGAGTTTCGCATCCGCGCACCTAAGTTCCGCGAGGTCAAGGGCGGCAGTCATGTCAACCTCGGCGGCATCTCGCTCGACTTCTTCTCGATGACGCACTCCATTCCCGGCGCTCTGGGCGTGTTCATCCGCACCAATCAGGGCACCGTCATGCACACGGGCGACTTTAAGCTCGACCAGACGCCCATCGATGGCGTCACGCCCGACTATGCCGCTATCAGCCGCTTTGCCAAGCAGGGCATCGACCTGCTGCTTTCCGACTCCACCAACGCCACGGTTCCGGGCTTTACCAAGTCTGAGGCCGAGGTTGGTCCCAACCTGCTGCACGCCATCAAGAATGCGCCGGGTCGCGTGTTCGTCGCGTCGTTCTCGAGCCACATCCATCGTCTGCAGCAGATCTGCGATGCCGCCCGCAAGTGCGGCCGTAAGGTCGTCGTGACCGGTCGCTCCATGCTCACCAACACACGCGTGGCGCGTGAGCTTGGCTACCTCAACATCGACGACGCCGATATCATCGATGCCTTCGACATTGACAACCTGCCCGACGACAAGATTGTCGTCATGTGTACCGGTTCGCAGGGCGAGCCTCTGTCGGCCCTTTCGCGCATGGCCAACGGCGAGCACAAGACGCTCTCCATCCACGAGGGCGATACCGTCATCCTCTCGGCAACGCCGGTCCCCGGTAACGAGAAGGCCGTTCAGCAGGTCGTCAACAGCCTGGCCAAGCTCGGCTGCGACGTGTGGGATAAGAACCGCGCTCTCGTTCACGTCTCCGGTCACGGTAGCCAGGAGGAGCTCAAGCTCCTGATGGCCATGGCCAAGCCCACGTACTTTATGCCGGTTCACGGTGAAGCCGTGCATCTGCGCGCCCATGCCCAGCTGGCCCGCAAGATGGGTCTCAAGGACGATCATATCTTTATCCTCGACAACGGCGACACGCTCGAGATGCGTGGCGGTATCGTCAAGCGCGGTACGCCCGTCGAGTCCGGCGTCGTCTACGTCGACGGCCTGCGTATCGGCGATACCGACCCCATCGTCTTGCGCGATCGTCAGAAGCTCGCCAACGACGGTATGGTTACCGCTGTTGCCATCGTCTCGCTCAAGCACAAGAAGATCGAGGCCATCGAGTTCTCGGGCCGTGGTGTCTCGTTTGCCATCGACGACCAGTTCTCCGAGGATGCCTCCGCATCCATCATGAAGACGATCGAGAAGGGCAAGTTCAGCTTTACGAGCAGCGGTTCCGATGCCATTCGCAAGGCCGTACGCGATTCACTCTCCAACTTTATCTGGAGCCGTACGCGCACTCGTCCGATGATCATCCCGGTCGTCATGGAGGTTTAGTTTGGCGCGCGGATCTGCACAAAACGCCAAAGGCAATAAGGCCAATAACCAACCGGCATCTGCTAAGGGTGCCGGTTCCCATCTGCGTGCCAATAAGGGCCACGAGTCCGAGTTCGATGAGTTCGAGCCCCTGGTCGAGCCTTCGGCCAATCGCGATATCGCCGGCGTGGTCATTGCCGTTTTGGCGATTGCGTCCTTCATTGCCGTGATTTCTCCGGCAACAGCGCCCGTGACGGCTGCGGTTGCCGGTTTCTACCACCTGGGCTTTGGTCTGGGCGCCTACGTGCTGCCAATCGTCATCTTGCTGTTTGCCGCCACGCTCTTTTTAGGTGAGGACTCGCCGCTCAACGTGCGCTCTGTTGCGGGCGGCGCCGTGGTCTTTATCGCCGTCGTCTCCATTCTTTCGCTGATGGTGCCGGGTACGAGCGACTCGTGCGACCTTATGTTCACGCCGCAAAATCTGTCCGCTTCAGGTGGCTACATCGGTGCGTTTATTGCGAGTGCGCTGCAGAATGCCCTGGGTAAGCCTATCGCGATGGTAGTCCTGCTGGGCCTTGTCGTCGTGGGCCTTGTCATCATTGGCTTTTCGGTTGGCGGCGTTTTGCGCTCTGCCCGCGATCGTGCGGCAGATTTTGCCGAGCGCCGTCGTGCCGATGTCAACGCGAGCCCGTGGGGTGACGATGAGGCCCTGTCGGTGCCCGGTGTTGCCCGTCCGCACCTGAGCATTTTGCGCCAGAAGGGGACTGACGCCGCGGTGACCACGGTCATGGGTGGCGATGTCGACCCGGTTTTGGATGACGACGAGGACGATGACCCGTTTGTCGACGTATCCGAGTCGGTTGAAGCCGAGCGGGCCAAGACCACGCTGCTGCCGCGCCGTCATGCCAAGAAGGGCAAGACGGTTCCCAAGCTCAATACGAGTGAGCCCGACCCGTCTTGGTCCGATAGCGAGATTGAGCTCACCGAGGGCGATGACGAGGACGACGAGGCTCCGATTGAGACCGCAAAGACAACTTTGCTGCCGCGTCGCCATGCAAAGCGCGGCCAGGTCACCGGACAGCTTTCGATGGAGGACGATCCGGACAAGGTTGACGAGTCCGAGCCGCCGTTTTCCGTGAATCCCGTCTCGGCCGCCCCCCAGATCCCCGACTTCCTGAAGCACCCCAAGGTCGCTGACGCCTCAACCTCTACGGCCTCTGCCGCTCCTGCTGCGGCTGACAATGGGGGAGCGAGCGACACCGCAACTGACGCCGAGGGCGAAGAAGAGGACGGCCTCAAGCTTCCGCCGCTCGAAATCCTGCATGCCAACCCGCAGTCGGCTTCCGCTGCGTCTTCGGACAAGGAGCTGGAGCAGACCGCTGAGTCACTGCAATCCACCTTGCTTGAGTTTGGCCGCAGTGCCCGCGTGGTCGGCTGGATCGCCGGCCCCACGGTGACGACCTTTAAGCTGCAGCCCGGTGAGGGCGAGCGTGTGAGCAAAATCTCGAGCCTCGAGGACGATATCGCGCTTTCGCTCGCTGCCCAGTCGGTGCGTATCTTTGCCCCGATCCCCGGCACCTCGCTCGTGGGCATCGAGATTCCCAACCGCAAGCGCCAGAACGTCAATCTGGGCGACGTGCTGCCCTATGTGAAGGGCGGTCCGCTCGAGCTCGCTATCGGCCGTGACGCCGAGGGCACGCCGGTCGTCGCCGACCTCGCCAAGATGCCTCACCTGTTGATCGCCGGTACGACTGGTTCTGGTAAGTCGGTGATGATCAACTCCATCATCACGACCTTGCTCATGCGCGCCCTTCCCGAGGACGTTCGCCTGATTATGGTCGACCCCAAGCGCGTCGAGCTTGCGGGCTATAACGGTCTGCCGCATCTCTATGTGCCCGTGGTGACCGAGCCTAAGCAGGCCGCGAGCGCTCTGCAATGGGCTGTGTCCGAGATGGAGCGTCGCCTGAAGGTTTTCGAGCGTCTCAACGTGCGTAAGATCTCGACCTACAATGAAAAGCAGGCCGCCGGCGAGTTTGAGCATTACGACAACCCGCCGCAAAAGATGCCCTACCTGGTCATCATCATCGACGAGCTTTCGGACCTGATGATGGTCGCCGGTAAGGATGTCGAGGCCTCGATCGTGCGTATTGCACAGCTGGGCCGTGCCGCCGGTATTCATCTTATCGTGGCCACGCAGCGCCCCAGCTCCAACGTGGTGACGGGCCTCATCAAGGCTAACATCACCAACCGCATCGCCTTTAACGTCGCCACGGGCATCGACTCGCGCGTCATCATCGACCAGATGGGCGCCGAGAAGCTCACCGGTTTGGGCGACATGTTGTTCTCCAAGGTCGACTGGGGCAAGCCCCGCCGTATCCAGGGCTGCTTTGTCTCGGATGATGAGATCAACGAGATTGTCGAGTTCGTCAAGTCGCAGAGTGAGCCAGACTACCACGAGGAGATCCTGTCTGCCGTGGCGCCCGCTTCCATGTCCATGGCGGGTGGCGGAGGCATTGTCCGCACCGGAGTAGCCGAGCCGCAAGACGATGATCCACTCATTTGGGAAGCCGCCCATATTGTGGTGGAATCGCAGCTTGGCTCCACATCTGGCCTGCAACGTCGTCTGAAGGTTGGCTATGCGCGTGCCGGGCGTATTATGGACATGCTGGAAGAAAAGGGTGTCGTCGGCCCGCCCGACGGTTCCAAGCCGCGCGAGGTCCTGTTGGACGAGGAGGGGCTTGCCGCGCTGGAATCTGTCGACGCCGAGATGGCACGTGAAGATCGTGAGTTTGGAGGATTCTGATGGCTGCACGCTTTGGTGACATGCTGCTCGAGCAGCGTCGCCGAATGGGCCTTTCCATTCAGCAGGTCGCCAACACCATCAAAATCAGGCCGCAGATCATCGAGTTTTTCGAGACCGGTAACTTTGCTTCGATGCCGCCGCGCGGCTATGCGCAGGGCATGATTTCGAGCTATGCTCGTTTTTTGGGCCTCAATCCGCGCGAGGTCGTCAATGCCTACTTTGACGACCTGATGGCATACGAACGCGAGACGTCGCAGCAGGGCGGTCGTTTTCAGGACGCCGCCGGCTACGTCAATTCGCGTTCCTCTGTCGATAACGGGCGCTTCCTGATGGTTCAGGGTGGTCGCTCAACGCGTTATGGTCAGCGTCCGCAGCAGGCTGGCTATATTACCGAGACGGGGTCCAGTGAGGAAATCCGTTCTCAGCGCGATCGTTTCCGCAGCACGCCTATGCCCGACGATCGTGCGCTTCCCGCTGCCCGCGGTGTGGTGCGCGATCCCCGTGTCGGCTACGGAGATGGCGGCTATTCCGATCGCGGTTACCGTTGTGCCTCTACGGGACGCTCTCGCGGTGGCTATGCGGATGCCGATACCACGCAGGTGACGCCGCGTCTTCGCTCTCAATCTCAGCCGTGTGGCCAGCGCCCTTCGGCTCCGCGTTCGGGCCAGCGTGGCTATCAAGGCCGCGGTGAACTTGCGCCCCGCTCGGGTCAGCGCGGCCTTCAGGGCCAGGGTGGCTATCGTGGCCGTTCCGATAGCAATCGTGGTCGTATGCCTCAGGGAGGTGGCCGCAGCAGTTCCAGTCGTGGACGCGGCGGATCTCGTACTCCTCAAAACAACGGGCTCGATCCGCGTATCGTCTACGCTGGCATCGGTGCCGTGGCGTTGCTGCTGATCGTGCTCATCGTGGTACTTCTGCGCGGCTGCGCATCTTCGACGCCCGAAACCACGCCCGAGACGCCTGCTGCTACCAAGACGACGACCAAGAAGTCTTCTAAGAAGACCGAAACGGTCGACGAGGACGAAGACACCGATGAGGCGACGGATGAGTCGACCGGTTCGGACGCCACCAAGACGACGGCTAAAAAGGAAGAGAACGAGGCGACGAAGGTCAAGGTCTCCGTTGCCAAGGGAAAGACCGCGTGGATTGAGGTCAAGGTCGACGGAAAGTCGGTCTATGGCGCCCAGGCGACTGGCCCCTTTGAGCAGGAGTACACGCCCGAGTCCTCGATCGAGATCACCACGTCCAAGCCTTCCGATGTCACCGTTACCAAGAATGGCGAAAAGGTCCGTTACGATACCAAGACTTCGGGCGTGGCGCGTGTGACGATCACCGTTCCCAAGAAGGAGACGACCGATTCCGAGAATGGTGAAAGTTCTGATGGTGCCGACACCACCGACGGTACCGATACCACCGACGGCACCGATGCCCAGTCCACGGATGGCGCCGATGCCGCAACTGACGGTCAGACGCCCACCGATTCTACCGACTATTCGTACGATAGCTATTAAGCCGCTCGTACGCGAAAGGAAACATCATGGCTAAAGATTCCAGCTTCGACGTCGTGTCCGAGGTCAATATGCAAGAGGTCGACAACGCCTTCCAGCAGACCACGCGCGAGATTTCCCAGCGCTATGACCTGAAGGATTCCGGCGCCACGATTGAGCTTTCGAAGGGCGACAAGCTCTTTACGATCAACGCCCCGGCCGACTTTGTCTCCAAGCAGATCATCGATGTCCTGAGCTCCAAGCTCATCAAGCGCGGCATCGACCTCAAGGCTGTTTCGTGGGATGCTCCGCAGGCGGCATCGGGCGGCACCGTGCGCGTGCTCGGCCATATCGTCGAGGGTATCGACCAGGCGACCGCCAAGAAGATCAACAAGGACATCAAGGACCAAAAGCTCAAGGTCAAGGTGACCATCGAAGCTGACAAGCTGCGTGTTTCCTCTGCTTCGAAGGACGCGTTGCAGACCGTGATTCAGTTCCTGCGCGACCAGGACTACGGCCAGCCGCTGCAGTTCACCAACTACCGCTAATATCATTCGAAAGGACCGCTCTCCAACATGGATACACCGTTGGGCTCCGTGCTCTACATCACCCTCGGGTGCGCCAAGAACGAGGTCGATACCGACCGCATGCGTTCTCTTTTGACCGCCGCAGGCTACGAGGAGGCATTCGACCCGCAGGAGGCCGATATCGCCATCGTCAATACGTGCTCGTTCCTCGCCTCCGCAACGTCCGAGAGCATCGAGACCACGCTCGAGCTCGCCAACGAGGTGCAGGACGGCGTTCGTTCTTGCCCCATCGTCATGTGCGGCTGTGTGCCGTCGCGCTATGGCGACGACCTGCCTGACGAGCTGCCCGAGGTCGCTGCCTTTGTGAAGGCCGACGAGGAAGACGGCATCGTGGCGGTCATCGATGGCGTGCTGGGTGTCGAGCGTGAGATCGCCGCCTATATTCCGCAGGTCAAGCGCACTGTCGAGGGCGCTGTCGCCTACGTCAAGATTTCCGATGGCTGCAACCGCTTCTGCAGCTTCTGCATGATCCCGTATATCCGCGGTCGTTATCACTCGCGCAATGCCGAGAGCATTATTTCCGAGGTGCGCGACTTGGTTGCCGGTGGCGTGCGCGAGATCGTGCTGATCGGCCAGGACACGGGCATCTGGGGCACCGACTTTGCCGACGAGGACGTCGCCGAGGGCTCGCCGCGCAATCTGGCGCAGCTGTTGCGCGCCGTCGCCGAGGCCGTGCGCCCGCACAACGTCTGGGTCCGTGTGCTCTACCTGCAGCCCGAGGGCATGACTGACGAGCTTATCGAGACGATTCGCGATACCCCCGAGGTGCTGCCCTATATCGATATCCCCGTGCAGCACTGCGACGCGCGCATCCTCAAGGCTATGCGCCGTTCCGGTTCGCGTCAGGAGCTCGAGGACCTGTTCCACGATTTGCGTGAGCGCATCCCCGGCATCGTGATCCGTTCCACGGCCATGGTCGGCTTCCCGACCGAGACCGACGACGAGTTCCGCGACCTTATCGACTTTATGGACACCGTCGGCTTTGACTACACGAGTGTCTTTGCCTACTCGCGTGAGGAGGGCAGCCTGGCCGCAAAGATGGAGGGTCAGGTCGACGAAGGGGTCAAGCTCGAGCGCGCCCAGGAGGCCATGGACCTGGCCGAGTCGCTCGGTTTTGCCGCCACCGCCGCACATGTGGGCGAGCGCGCCCAGGTGATCGTCGACGGCATCGAGGAGACCGAGGACGGCGCCGAGCTGATCGGCCATGCCTGGTTCCAGGCGCCCGATTCCGATGGCGCGGTGCACTTGGACGCCAGCGAGGCGTCCGTGGGCGATATTCTGACTGTCGAGTTTACCGATAGCTTCTGCTATGAGCTTATCGGCCATGTTGTGGAGTAGGAGAGCGTCGTGGCTAACGAGAGCAATAAGGAACTGACGAGTGTCTGGACGCCCTCCAACATCGTGACGTGCGTGCGCATCGTCTTTATCCCGGTGTTCATGATCGTCTCGGCGCTGTCTCACACGAGTGTTGCCGGTACGAATTGGAGCACCTTCGACGGCCCGCTCGCCGCCGCTGCCTTCATTCTGTATGTGATCCTGTCGTGCACCGATAAGGTTGACGGTTATCTGGCGCGCTCTCGCAACGAGATCACCGACTTCGGTAAGTTCTTGGATCCCATCGCCGATAAGCTGCTCGTGTTCTCGGCCCTGCTGCTGTTCTTGGACTTTGGTGCCGTAACCGTGTGGTCGGTGTTCATTATCCTGTTTCGCGAGCTGCTGGTGAGCGCCCTGCGCATGGTTGCGAGTGCCGCCGGTGTGGTCGTTGCCGCCGATAAGCTCGGCAAGTACAAGACGGCGACCACGATGGTCTCCATCTGCGGTTACCTGTGCGTCTTTGCGATGGCCGGCTTGCACCTTGGCCCGGTGGCGCTGACGCTCGGCATCTACTCGGTGTCGCGCTTCCTGTACGCCGTTGCCGTTGTCTTGACCGTTATCTCGGGCGCCCAGTACTTCTGGAACTGCCGCAAGATCGTTTTTTCGGTCTAGGTCCTGGTGGGTATGACGGACTCTTTTGAGCAGATTTCCGCACATAATGAGGAGCTGGCGCGTGATATTGTCGAGCGCGCGAGCGCTCGGGGCGTGACGGTTTCGACGGCTGAGTCGCTGACGGCTGGCATGATCGCCTCGACGATTGCCGATATCCCGGGTGCCTCGGCGGTGCTGCGTGGCGGTGCGGTGACCTACTGCGATGAGATCAAGCATCGCGTTCTGGGTGTTGAGCAGGAGACGCTCGACCGCTATACCGCGGTGTCGCATCAGACCGCGCGCGAGATGGCGTCTGGTTCGCTGGGGCTGTACCAGAGCGATATCGCCGTGAGCGCAACGGGTTATGCCGGCCCCGGCGGCGGCACTGAGGACGATCCGGCTGGCACTTTCTATATTGGCTGGGCGTATCGCGCGGCTGATGGGGAAGTGCCGGTCGTGGACTCTGTGCGCTGCCACTATGAGGGCGACCGTTCGTGTGTTCGTGCCGATGCGGTCGCGGAGGCATTGGGACGCATTGCCCTTGTGCTTAACTCTATGGAATAGACGTGTTTTAAGGGGCCTCCGGGCCCCTTAATTGTGGAGATAGGGACCTCTGGCGAATTTGCTCTTTGTGCAGGTAGTTGGCGTATTCTTTCTCGCCGCGCCTTGTTTGGTCCGCCTATGGTCAAGTTTTTGGTCAGTGTTTGGTCGGCGTTTGGTTGGGTTTTGGAAAGGTCGGCTGCATATGATTTATCTGAACGGTTGACCACGAACAGCCGTTCGTTTATTATCGATGCAGGTTGTTAAGAGGAGGGCTATTCATGGCCAAGAATTCAGGTCCCGTACGTACCGTTCATGCTCGCACGACGGGTAAAGAGCGCGATGAGATGATCGCCACCACCAAGGCCGAGATCGAGAAGAAATTCGGCCAGGGTTCCATCATGAGGTACGGCGACGGTGGTCCCGAGCTCGAGGTCGAGGCCATTCCCACGGGCGCCCTGGCCCTCGATGCCGCGCTGGGCATCGGCGGCGTGCCGCGTGGCCGTATCGTCGAGATTTACGGTCCCGAGTCCTCCGGTAAGACAACGCTTTCGCTCGAGATTTTGGCAGAGGCCCAGGCTATGGGCGGCGTCGTGGCATTTATCGATGCCGAGCACGCGCTCGATCCCACGTATGCCGCACGTATCGGCGTGGACATCGATGAGGTCCTCATTTCCCAGCCCGATACGGGCGAGCAGGCGCTCGAGATCGTTGACATGCTTGTGCGCTCTGGCGCCATCGACGCCATCGTCGTCGACTCTGTCGCCGCTTTGACCCCGCGTGCCGAGATCGAGGGCGAGATCGGCGATACTACGGTCGGCCTTCAAGCCCGTCTGATGAGCCAGGCGCTCCGTAAGCTCGCCGGCTCGCTCGCCAAATCTAAAACGACATGCATCTTCATTAACCAGCTGCGCGAGAAGATCGGCGTCATGTTCGGCAACCCCGAGACCACGACGGGCGGCCGCGCCCTCAAGTTCTTCTCGTCGGTGCGCATCGATATTCGCCGCATCGACAGCATCAAGCTCAAGGACGAGGTCATCGGCAATCGTGTGCGTGCCAAGGTCGTTAAGAACAAGGTGGCGGCACCGTTCCGCTCTGCCGAGTTCGACATCATGTACGGCACGGGCATCTCTAAGGAGGGCTCGATTCTGGACATGGCCGTCGAGTGCGGTATCTGCAAAAAGATGGGCTCTTGGTTTGCTTACGGTGAGGACAAGCTCGGTAATGGTCGCGAGGCCGCTAAGGCGTTCCTGCGCGAACACCCCGATTGTGCTGACGAGATCGAGCATAAGGTTCGCCTCGCCTGCGGCCTTGAATTCGATGACGACGCTCCGTCCGAGGTCGAGCTGACCGATCAGCCCGAAACTGAGGAGTTCGATGAGCTTTACGCCATCGATGGCTCCGCGATGCTCGATGATGATGACGAGTAGCGGATGCCCTCATGTCGTATACGGTGACCGAGGCAACGGTCGTCTTTCCCGATAAAAAGGCGGCCTCCTCGTTTTCGAGTGGGTATGCATCAAAAAAGCCTTGTGCACATATCGACTGTGAGCTCGAGGGCGGTTTTGAACGATCCATCTGGATTCCTGTTCGTGTCGCGCGCCTATTCCTTAAAAATCGCCCCGATCTTCCCTGCGATTGGGATGAGTTTCGCGAGGCGGTGCAACTTATTGAGCGTAAGTGCGCGCTCACCATGGTGACTGAGATGCTGTCGCGCCGCGACCATGCCACGGGTGAGGTCCGTGACAAGCTCGCTCGTTACGGATTTCGCCAACCCGCAATTGATTTCGCCGTCCAGCGTGCCACTGAGTATCGCTTTTTAGATGAGAACCGCTTTTGTTCGTACTTTATCGAGGAGCGCAAACGACGTGGCTGGGGACAGCGCAAGATTGAGACCGAGCTCAAGCGCCGCCATGTCGTGCTCGATGATATCCCCGGCTATCCCGAGGATTATTTTGCCGTGGAGGACGACTTGGCTCGCGCATCGGCTTTACTCGCGAAGCGTCGTGTTCCCGAGACACGTGGATTCGAAAAGCTCGTCCGGTTTTTGATGGGTAAGGGCTTTTCGTACCACATCGCCGCCGATGCCGTTAAGGCGCGTCTCGATGCCGAACATGAGGAATGTGCAGTTTAGACACATGTGGTTTGCGTACCCGCCGTTCACCGCGTTTTAGTCGCCGTACCGGGTCCATTTATTTGACAGTTGTTACGGTTCAACGTACGATAAACACTGTCATTTGCTTTGTGATATGTGCTCATCTTTGATGAGTTTGTTTATATGTTTATCTGTATCCGACCCGCATAAGCTGCGCCCATATTACTCAAATGTCGCGAGCCGTTCGCAAGGACGGTTCGCTTTGTTGTGTAACGAATCCATAAAAAGGAGTGAGCATGCCTATTATCGCAGCGCTCGTTGGCATCGTTTTGGGTGCCATCGCCGCCATTGCCTACATGCGCACCGCCAAGCAGGGTAGTCTTCACGAGGCCGACGAAAAGATCCAGTCGGCTCACGCACAGGCTGAGTCCCTAATCGGTGATGCAAAGCGTCAGGCCGAGACCCTCAAAAAAGAGGCTCTGCTTGAGGCAAAGGAAGAGATCATCAAGAATAAGCAGGCTGCCGAGGCCGAGGACAAGCAGCGTAAGAGCGAGATTCGTACGCTCGAGAACCGTGTGATGCAGCGCGAGGAGTCCCTCGATCGCCGCAACGATGCCCTCGACAAGCGTGAGCATCAGCTGTCCAGCCAGGCTGGCCAGGTCGAGAAGCGCTCCCGCGAGCTTGAGGAGCTCTGCGCCAAGCAGACCTCGGAGCTCGAGCGCATCGCCGACCTGACCCGTGAGGACGCTCACAAGGAGCTCCTCGACAAGGTTCGCGGCGAGGTTACCCACGAGGCAGCCACGATCATCCGCGAGTCCGAGCAGCAGGTCCGCGCCGAGTGCCACAAGACCGCTCAGGAGATTCTCTCCCTGGCGATTCAGCGTTGTGCCGCCGACCACACCGCCGAGGTCACCGTTACCTCCGTGCACATTCCTTCCGATGACCTCAAGGGTCGCATCATCGGCCGCGAGGGTCGCAACATCCGTACCTTTGAGCAGGTTTCCGGCGTCAACCTGGTGATCGATGATACGCCCGAGACCGTCGTGCTTTCGAGCTTCGATCCGGTCCGTCGCGAGACCGCCCGCGTCGCCCTCGAGAACCTTATTGCTGACGGCCGCATTCATCCTGCCCGTATCGAGGAGATGTATCACAAGGCCGCCGACTTGGTTCAGCAGCGCGTGCGCGAGGCTGGCGAACAGGCTGCCTTCGATACCGGTATCCACGATCTGCATCCCGAGATCGTTAAGACCCTGGGCGCTCTGCGCTACCGCACCTCGTTTGGCCAGAACGTGCTCCAGCATTCCCTCGAGGTTTCCGACCTGTGCGGCGTGATGGCTTCCGAGCTTGGCCTGGACGTTGTGACCGCCAAGCGTGCCGGCCTGCTGCACGATCTTGGTAAGGCTATCGACCATGACGTCGAGGGTCCGCATGCCGTTATCGGCGCCGAGCTCGCCCGTCGCTATGGCGAGAAGCCCGTTATCGTTCACGCTATCGAGGCCCATCACGCCGACGTCGACCCCAACACGGTGCTCGATGTTCTGGTCCAGGCTGCCGATGCCGTTTCTGCCTCTCGCCCCGGTGCCCGTCGCGAATCGGCCGAGAATTACATCAAACGCCTTGAGAAGCTCGAGGAGATCGCCAATTCCCATGACGGCGTCGAGCGTACCTATGCCATGCAGGCTGGTCGCGAGGTCCACGTCATGGTTCAGCCGGACAAGATTTCCGATGCTCAGTCCACGGTCTTGGCTCATGACATCGCCCATCAAATCGAGGAAGAGATGGAGTATCCCGGTCAGGTGCGCGTCGTCGTGATTCGCGAGAGTCGCGCTGTCGATATCGCTAAATAACATGAACGACGCGAACGAGCTCATCTCATTTATCGCGTCGATGTCGGGGGAGGGCAACCTTCGCGTCGAGGAGAACCTTGGCGAGGGGTATGTCCGTCTCCGCGTTTCGGAGGCTGAACGGCGCCAGGCAAAGCACGACATTCAGCATGTCGAGGATATTGTCATTGAAATGCTGCGCAACGCTCGTGATGCCGGCGCCGACAAGGTCTATCTCGCTACGACCAAGGAAGATGGCGTCCGTACGCTCGTCTTTCTGGATAACGGCTCGGGTGTGCCGCAGGATATGCAGGAGTGCATCTTCGATGCCCGCGTTACTTCCAAGCTCGAGAGCATGAAGATGGATCGTTGGGGCGTTCACGGTCGAGGTATGGCATTGTTCTCGATTAAGCAGAACACCGACGAGGCACGCGTTGTCGCGTCGGATGTTGACCTTGGCTCGGTCTTTAAGGTGAGCGTTGCTACTGACCGCCTTGGCGAGCGCGCCGATCAGTCCAGCTGGCCTCAGGCCGTGAAGGACGAGGACGGTCACTATGTCTGCGCCCGTGGCCCTCACAACATCATTCGCGCCGCCTGCGAGTTTGCCCTCGAGGAGCTGCGCGCCTGTGATGTCTATTTGGGGTCTCCGTCCGAGATCGCCGCGACGTTGCATGCGCAGGCGTCCAGCCGTCTCGATGCTTCTCGTCTTTTGTTTATCGATGACGAAGCCGAACTTCCCGTGGTCGATCGCCTGGGTCTTGCTTCGGATGCAGAAGACTTTATCCGCATCTGTTCGGGTTTGGGCCTCGAGATGTCCGAGCGTACGGCGCATCGTATTTTGGCGGGCCAGATTAAGCCCGTTCGCGGTGTGACCGCACGCCTGCTACGCGAGCGCGATTCGTCCTCACATGCGTCTGCTCCGGTTGATCTTGCCAAGGATCGTCGCGGGCTGCGTATTGCCAAGGACGACATGGCGCAGTTCTCGCGAGCCGTCGAGCGCGATTTTAACGACCTTGCATCGCGGTACTATCTCAACCTTTGCGGCGACCCCAAGATTCGTGTTTCACGTGATCGCATCACTGTGACGTTCGATCTTGCCAAAGAGGAATAGCATCTTTACCGAGACCGTTCGGTACGATACAGTTATTGCAGTTAAAACGTACTTTTAAACGCAGGAGTTTCTTCATGGATTGCCTGAAGGTATCAAGCAAATCATCGCCCGCGTCCGTTGCCGGCGCCATTGCCGGCATGGTCAAAGATGGTGTTCCCGTCAATATTCAGTGTGTCGGCGCGGGTGCCGTCAACCAGGCCATCAAGGCCGTGGCTATCGCGCGCGGTTTTTTAATCCCGACCGGGTTTGATATTTCCTGCGCGCCGGTGTTCTCCGACATCCTCATCAACGGGGAGTCGCGCACGGCCATCCGTCTTTCTATTTACGTTCATCAAATTAATCGAGCTGCTATGGATAACGTTGTGATGGACGACGTTAAGCCTGTGGCATAGAGCGTTTACTCTTTGCCCGCCCTCTTTGATTCCGCCTATTCCACCTCGTTAGGACTTATACACATGGACCAGGGTTCCGTACGCGATATTCTTGCCGGTAAAACCTACTTTATCCGCACCTTTGGCTGCCAGATGAATCAGCACGACTCCGAGCGCGTGAGTGGCCTGCTCGACTCGTATGGCTGCCTTATGGCGCTCGATCCGGAGCATGCTGACATTGTCGTGTTCATGACGTGCTGCGTTCGTGAGGCTGCTGACACCCGTCTGTACGGTCAGTGCAACTCTTGTAAGAGCCTCCCGCCTTCGCCCTCGGGCAAGCGCGTGGTCGCCGTGGGCGGCTGCATCGCGCAGCGCGACGGCGAGGGTCTGCTCACCAATGTCGATAACGTCAATGTCATCTTTGGCACGCATTCCATCGCGCATGTTGCTGAGCTCATTGCCGAGGCATTTTTGGACGGCAAGCGTCATATTCGCACCAATGAGCACGAGGACACGGATGCTATGAGCATGCCGTGGCATCGTGAGACCCAGTATCACGCCTGGGTCCCCATCATGACGGGCTGCAATAACTTCTGTACCTATTGCATCGTGCCGTATGTGCGCGGTCGCGAAAAGAGCCGCCCTTTCGAGGAGATTGTCGACGAGGTGACCGGTCTCGTACGCCAGGGCGTGCGCGAGATCACGCTGCTTGGCCAAAACGTTAACTCGTATGGCCGCGATCTGTTTGGCAAGCCGCGCTTTGCCGATCTGCTGTGTGCCGTGGGCGATACGGGTGTAGAGCGTATCTTCTTTACCTCCTCGCACCCCAAAGACCTGCTGCCCGAGACCATCGACGCTATGGCCGAGACGCCTGCCGTCATGCCCCAGCTGCACCTGGCAGTTCAGTCGGGATCGACGCGCATCCTTAAAGAGATGAACCGTCGCTATACGCGCGAGGATTACCTGGGACTCGTCGATCGCATCCGCAATCGCATGCCCAATATCGCGCTTTCGACCGATATCATCGTGGGCTTCCCCGGCGAGACCGAGGAAGACTTTGAGCAGACGCTCTCGCTTGCCGAGACGGTCCGTTATGCTCAGGCCTATACGTTTATCTATTCCAAGCGCGCCGGTACTCCGGCCGCCGAGATTGACGATCCTACGCCGCATGAGGTAATTCTCGAGCGCTTCAACCGTCTGGTGAAAGTTATCGAGACTACAGCGCACGAGTATAACCAGGGTGAGCTCCATACCGTTGTGCCGGCGCTTATTGAGGGTACGAGCAAAAAGAATGACGCGGTGCTGCTGGGCAAGAGTCCTAAGAATCAGACCGTTCATGCACCGATTCCCGAGGGCTACAGCATCGATCAGCTGGTTGGCAAGATTGTCGATGTTGACATCGACGTTGCCAAGACGTGGTATCTGTCCGGATCCGTTGTGGGCGAGCCGCGCTAATGATTTCTCCCGGGGCAGGCCTTTCCGCCGTTGCGATTGTCGGTCCGACCGCGGTTGGCAAAAGTGATGCCGCAGATCGTTTGGCGGCTCGCCTTTCGTCGGAAGTGCTGTCGTGTGATGCGATGCAAATCTATCGAGGCATGGATATCGGTACTGCCAAGATGGCACCCGAGGAATGCACGGTGCCGCTACGCCTGGTCGATATTGTTGAACCGGGCTTTGCATATTCTGCGGCGCTGTATCAGGCAGACGCTCGTGTACATGTTGAGCGCTTGCTGGGCGAGGGCCGCCTACCGGTGTTTTGCGGGGGTACAGGCCTGTATCTCAAGGCCGCCCTGGATGAGATGGATTTTCCCTCGGGCGAGCTTGAGGACGATCGCCGCGCAGGGTATCAGGAGCTTGCCGAGCGCATAGGCGAGGAAGCGCTGCACGCGTTGCTTGCCGAGCGTGACCCCGAGTCCGCTGCGGTCATCCACCCCCATAATGTTCGTCGTGTGATTCGCGCGCTCGAAATGCATGATGATGGCGTATCCTACGCGCAGCAAAAGTCGCAGTTTAGTGTTCCGCGCGAGCATTATCACGCTCTGTGGTTTGGATTGTTGCGTAATCGCGAGGCGCTTTACGAGCGTATTAACCTACGCGTCGATTTGATGTTTGAGCAGGGTCTAGTTGATGAGGTTCGCGGTCTTATGGACCGGGGGCTGGGAGATGCCCTGACTTCGATGCAGGCGATTGGCTATAAAGAGATTATCGATGCCTTTGACGGCGTGATTTCTATGGATGAGGCTCGCGAACTCATCAAGATGCGTTCGCGTCGCTATGCCAAGCGTCAGCTTTCGTGGTTTAAACGCGATGACCGCATCGTGTGGTTCGATATGGACGAGTTTACGATCGATGAGGTCGTTGAGGATATCCTTCACCGTATCGAGGTGGCCTAATGGCTCGGTTTCCCCTCGTTCCCACGGCGCCTGAGCCCGAACGTGCCGTTCTTGTCGGAGTTGAGTGGCGCGATAACGCCTGGCCGCTCGATCGTTCGCTTGACGAGCTTGAGCGTCTGGCCCATACAGCTGGCGCCCAGTGCGTGGCGCGTTTGTCACAGCGTCTGGTTAAGCCGTATCCAAAATCGTTTATTGGCTCCGGTAAGGTTGAGGAGCTTTGCGGGCTCGTACATCGAATGGATGCTGATGTCGTTATCTTCGATGACGATTTAACGCCCTCGCAGCAGTCTTATCTGGAGAAAGCCGTGGGCGAACCGGTTAAAATTATCGACCGTACGGCGTTGATTCTCGATATCTTTGGCCTGCACGCTCAGACCCGTGAGGGCCGCCTGCAGGTGCAGCTAGCCCAATTGCAGTATCTGTTGCCCCGTTTGCGCGGTATGTGGAGTCATCTTGCTAAAGAGCAGACACGCGGTGGCATTGGTTCGCGCTTTGGCCAGGGTGAAAGCCAGCTCGAGGTTGACCGACGTTTGATTCGCAACAAGATTGCCGCGCTTCGTCGCGAGCTTAAGCAGGTTGAACAGCGTCGCGATGTCCAGTCAAAGAGCCGTATCGAGTCGCCGGCGTTTCGCGTTGCCTTAGCCGGTTATACCAATGCCGGTAAGTCGACGTTGCTCAATCGTCTGACCGGGTCTACGGTGCTTTCACAGGATAAATTGTTTGCCACGCTCGATCCGACGACGCGCTCGTATCGCTTGCCCGGTGGTCGTGGCATGACCATTACCGATACCGTTGGCTTTATTCAAAAGCTACCGCATGGTCTCGTTGATGCCTTTAAGTCCACGCTGTCTGAGGTCCTTGGTGCCGACCTGATCCTTAAAGTTGTGGATGCCTCTGACGAGGATTACGAGCGCCAGCTCGAGGCAGTCGATCGCGTTCTTGACGAGATTGGTGCCGGCGAGCGTTTGACGCTTACGGTGTTCAATAAAATCGACCTACTCGATAGCGTCGATCGATTGAGTTTCCATCGTCGCTATCCCGAGGCCGTGCTGTTCTCGGCCCAGACGGGTGAGGGGCTTGACGATCTCGTCGACCGTATTGCCCGTGAGGCGGCTGCCACCGATGTGTTGCTCTCTGCTGATATCCCGTATCGCGAGGGCGCCCTCATCACGCTGGTGCATGAGCAGGGAACCCTTCTGCATGAGGAATATCTAGAGGACGGCGTTCGCATTGTGGCGAAGTTGCCGGCCCGAATCGCCCCGCGTCTTGAGCGCTATCGTACGGAATAAACGAGTTCTAGTACGCCTAGGATGACAGGCTGATGGAGCAGGTAGAACGGTAAGGCATGCCGACCGAGGACTGCGATCGCCGGGACGGGATTGGCGTATGCCCATGCTGGCGCTTCGAGGCTTGATGCTTGTGCTGCCCGGGCAGCAAAAAAGCCGGTAAGGTACATAAAGATAAACGGAATGAGCGGATAGTAGTCTCCCGAAACAAAATCCGGGCTCGGGAATCCAAGCCATGCCAGGTAGGGGAGTGGGTAGACCGCTTTTGGAATGCCCCAGGTGAGGGCAAAAAGAACAAGGCACGCCGCGATGCCCCATGAACCCGGTAATTTTTGGAGTAACGGACGGGTGAGTGCAACTACCGCAGTGCACGCCGCCATGCAATAAATGATGCCAAAGTTTACCGAATCGTCGACTGATACCAGTGTAGTTGCAATCCATACGATCAAGGCTGCGGTCGCGTATTTGAGGGCGCGCTTAACGTTATTGCGCGAGAGCGTGCACATCCAACCGGCGATAAACAAAAATACCCAGCTGATACTAGCGCGCCAGATATCCTGGAAAACCGTTTCGGTAAACCATGGTATATCCCATCCATATAGGTAGGCCAAATCGTAGCAGGCGTGAAAACCTGCCATCGACAGCATCGTAAACCCGCGGACGGTATCAAATATGGTGATGCGTTTTTGCATTACGAGAACCGGCGCATTAAACCGACAACCTTACCCAAAATAACGGGGTTCGTCGCATAGATGGGCTCCATGGTGTCGTTCTCGGGCTGCAGTCGCACGCGCCCCTGCTCCTTGTAGAACGTCTTGACGGTCGCCGAGCCATCGATCATGGCCACGACGATTTCGCCGTTCATGGCGCTCTTTTGCTCGCGAACGATAATGTAGTCACCATTGAAGATACCGACGTTGATCATTGAACTCCCATGCACCTCAAGGATAAAGGAGCCCTGGTCTGTGGCGATTTCGGTCGGGATGGTAAAGGTGTCCTCGATATTTTGCTCGGCCAGAATGGGAATCCCGGCCGCGACGCGACCGACAAGCGGCAGCGAGACCGTTCCGCGGGGCGCTGTGGGCTCATCGGATTTGGAAATCGAGACAGAAGATCCGTCCTCATCAAAGAGCTCTAGGGCGCGAGGCTTGGTGGCATCGCGCTTGAGCAGCCCTCGAGCCTCCAGGGCAGAGAGGTGAGCGTGCACCGTGCTGGGGGAGGAGAGGCCTACGGCAGATGCCATCTCGCGCACACTGGGCGGATAGCCCTTCTCCTGCTGATATTCCTTGATGAAGTCGTAAATCTGCTGCTGACGCTTGGTAATTTTGCGAGCCATCAGAGGATCCTCTCTGCCAATGTCAAACAAATGTTCGATTTTGCTTGACAGGAACAACTGTTCGAAGATAATAATAACCGAACATTCGTTCTCGCGCTAGACGTTTTTTGTCCGCGCGGCTTGATAAAACTGTTCTCAGCAAAACACGCGAGAGGAGAACATGATGAACGCAACGGATATGGTCCAGGGAAACCTCGCCCTTAAGCTCGAGACGCCTACTGCGCCGGTTTTCACGGTTGTCAAAGGCGGCCGATCTGGTTTCCAAACATTGCCTGGTAAGCCCGTCCGCAGCCGGTGCGTCGCCACGACTTCGGCTCCCGTTGCCCTAAAGGCCTCGACGATTGTCGCTCTTGCCGTTGCGCTCACGCTCTTCTTTGTACTTGCCACCTCGATCTTCAGCGCACGTCACGCCGCATATGCCGAGTCGGTATCCAACGTTACCTACGAGACCGTCCGTGTTCAGCCAGGCGATTCCTTGTGGTCGCTTGCCCAGGAGCATCCGATTGAGGGCCTTTCCACACAGGAAACCTCTGATATGATCCGCAACGTCAATCACCTGGAGCATGGCTCGCTCGATGCCGGTGCGCATCTTAAAGTTCCCGCACGTTCCTAAGATTTATGTACCGTCGCATGGTACCCTTGTAATCGTTTTAGAGGAGGTACCATGCGCTGTCCCAAATGCGGCAAGGCACATACTCGCGTCGTTGATTCCCGCTTGCAGGAATCTAATAACACCATCAAGCGCCGTCGCGAATGCTGCTCATGCAATTATCGCTTTACGACATTTGAGCGTTGTGAAGACCCTATCGAGGTCATTAAGTCAGACGGAACCAAGCAACGGTTCGATCGCAATAAGCTGCTGGTCGGTTTGATGCGCGCCACGATCAAGCGAGATATCGACGCTAAAAAGCTCAACGAGATCATTGACGATATTGAGGTCGAGCTTCGCTCCCGTACGCTCACGGCCGTTACGTCTCATGAGTTGGGCGATATGGTTCTTAAGCGGTTGGCCAAGATCGATAAAGTTGCCTACATCCGCTTTGCCTCGGTCTATCGCGATTTCAAAGACGTCGATGAGTTTTTGCAAGAGCTCGACAAGCTAAGGTGATTTCATGTCCAACATTACCGTTAACATTAAGCGTCTCGACCCAGCCGTCGAGCTTCCCAAATACGCCCATCCTACGGATGCCGGCCTGGACCTGCGTTCCAACGAGGATTGCATTCTGAAGCCCTTTGAGCGTCGTCTGGTCTCCACGGGCCTAGCTATCGCCCTGCCCGACGGCTACGCCGGCTTCGTCCAACCCCGCAGCGGCCTGGCCGTCAAGCAAGGCCTGTCTATAGTCAACACGCCGGGTCTCATCGATGCCCACTACCGAGGAGAGCTCAAAGTCATCCTCATCAACCTAGACCCCACGAACAACATCCAAATCAACAAAGGCGACCGCATCGCCCAACTTGTCATCCAAGAAGTCCCTACGGTCAACCTCGTAGAAGTAGAAGAACTAGACGAAACCGATCGAGGCAAAGGGGGCTTCGGCTCCAGCGGCGTCGCTTAAACTCAATCGTCCGCTCACCAGTGGGAGGGGCCTATATATCATCCCGTGCTCAAACATTCTCGCGGGGGCGCTCGTATCCCTCCCGCCCGTCTCTCACACATATCATTCCATGCTCAAACATTCTCGCTTCGCTTCGCTCGCTGCGAAACTGCGCGTGGAACGATATGTGTGAGAGACGGGCGGGCGGCTACTCGCTTGAAAAAATACTTACTCTTCTAGTAAGCCGACGCGATTAAGGGACACCTCCTTTGTCGCATCGGCTTACTGTATTTATATTTTCCGGTTTCGCCTTTGCAGATTCTAATGGTGGGGAATCTGGTGTAACTGCTAGTACGTAAACGCAGCTGCTCGGCGGGAGCCGCCCTTATATCGTTCCACGCGCAGTTTCGCAGCGAAGCGAGAATGTTTGAGCATGGAATGATATAAGGGCGGCTCCCGCCGAGCAGCGGACTTTCGCCTAGCGGATATGCGCAGGCTTGCCGCCCCAGTAGAAGCGGCAGAAGGCTCGTTTTCGCTTTTGGGGTTTGCCTACGAGCTCCATGGTTGCGATGGCTATGTCTTCGGCTGCATGGGGGCGGCGTAGTACTTCGCCGTTGATGAGTAGGGCTTTGAGTGATTCGGGATGGTCGTGCAAGTGACGTAGGGTAACGATGAGTTCTCGTGCGGTGGTGACATGCATGCTGGCGCCCATGCCGGTGAGCATCGTGGTGTTGGCCTTTTCCTGGCCGTATGATTTGCCCAGCAGGATCATCGGCAGATGTGCGCAGAGGCACTCGGTGACCGTGAGTCCGCCCGATTTGAGGATTGCCAGGTCGCAGCCGTGCATGAGGGCCGCCATATCGTCGACATAGCCCAACACCGTGACGTTCTCGAGCTTCATGGCATCGAAGAGCGTCTTCAGCCGGGTGGCATACTCCATGTCTTTGCCGGGCAAAAAGACAAAGTGCATGTCTTCGAAGCTTCGTAGGAAGGGGAGGGTCTGGTCCATCGCCGCTCGAAAGCGGACGTAAGGCTGAGGCAAACTGGCACCGGCCATTACCAACACGACGGTCTTGTCGGTGGGGAGGTTGAACTTGGCTAGCTCTTCCTCGCGATCGTAATCCATGTCGAATCCCGCGCGAATAGGAATGCCGGTAATGCGAATCTTTGCCTCGGGCACCTTGCGCGGACGCAGCGTTTCGGCCATAAATTCGTTGGCAACACAGAATAGATCGGTGTCCTTGTGGGGCCACCAGCCCTCGACTTCGTAGTCGGTCGGTACGCAAATGACCGGATAATCGATACCCGTAATTACGCGGGCGCCCACGGCAACATTGGCTGCTGTGATGTGTGTTGCGACCACGGCTATGGGCCTGCGGCTGCGAATATATTCGTTGAAGGCGGGGAACATAATTCGCGACCATGCCGTGCCGCCGCCCCAGAGAAGATGTCCCGTAAGCGTATATCGCCAGGTCAGGTCGTAAATGGGGCGCGTGGCTCCCGTAAAAGAAGCCGCGGTTTTATTGCCGTCGAATTTAATACGTCCAAAATCAAGGATATCGAGCACTTCAATCTCAACATCCTGGGGGATGCCATTGGTGCCGCGGATGAGGTCGAATGCCTGCGCAATCGCATTTGCGGCGGCCTTGTGGCCCGAGCCGACCGAAGCGTGCACGATGGTCACAAGAGGTTTTTGCTGAGCCAAGAGCGTGGTTTGCTCCGATTGGGGAGTGCTGTGCATGGGCAGGGGAGCGTCGTCGCTCGTCTGCGTCTGATCCATCGATAACTCCCCTTCGACGTTGTAACACGGATTTATCATTGTAGTGCATGAGTGTCACGTTCACGTAAATTTGGGTATGAGCGCAAAGAACGACAACGTTTCGACGAGAGGACTTTTCATGGCTACCGACCAGACGATCGATGTTGCGATTATCGGTGGCGGTCCCGCGGGCTATGCTGCCGCCATTTATGCGGCGCGCGCCAACCTGACGACGACTGTCCTTGAGCAGGGCATGTCGGGCGGACAGATCGCCACATCCAACGAGATTGAGAATTATCCTGGCATTCCGCTGCTGAGCGGTGTCGAACTTGGTGAGCGGTTCCAACAGCATGCTGAAAGCCTGGGGGCTCAGGTTGAATGGAGTATGGTGACGGGCGTCGATTACGATGCCGATGCGGCTCAATTTACCATCCATCATGATATAGGCGACATAGCAGCCAAGAGCGTCATTGCGTGCATGGGCGCCACGCCGCGTCCTGCGGGTTTTGTCGGCGAGGACACGTATCGCGGTCGTGGCGTTTCGTACTGCGCGACGTGTGACGGCATGTTCTTCCGTGGCAAACAGGTCTTTGTTATCGGAGGCGGCAATTCAGCATGCGAGGAGGCACTGTTCCTGTCCGACATTGCCAGCAGCGTGACTATCGTGCTGCGTCGCGATCAGTTCCGTGTACCCGAGGGCGTTGTGAATAAAGTTCTTGCTAAGGACAATATTTCAGTTAGGTACCAAACTAGTATTGTTGAGCTTTCTGGTGGAGCGATGCCCACGACAATTATGTTCAAGGACAATGCGAGCGGCAAGACGTATGCCGAGACCTTTGAACCTGGCTCGTTTGGCATTTTTGTCTTTGCTGGCACGCAACCTCATTCCGAGCTTGTTGAGCATCTAGTCGATCTGGCTCCCGACGGCGGCATTGTTACCGATGATTCGATGGCCACCCGTACGCCCGGCTTATTCGCAGCCGGCGATATCCGTTCCAAGCGTTTACGTCAGGTTGTGACTGCCGTTTCGGACGGAGCTATAGCGGCAACCAGCGCATATACTTTCTTACGCGGATAAGTGCGATAATATATCTTATGTAAGGTTGCTATCTTAAAACATAGTGGTTGGACGGTGCATCAGTGTGCTGTCCAACCACTTTTACTTAGCGGTTATGTGGTATACAAAACTAGATAATCTAGAATACAATATAGAAAATGAACGGAGGCCTCTTATGAACCACGTCAAACATGTTATCCCGATGTCCGATACATCGGTCAGCATTAAGCCGGAGGATATTCAGCCGACGGTGCTGCCGGATGCATTTATTCAGTCCGATATGGTGGGTAAACTCAACGCGTTGAGCCTGCCACGCTATGATCAGCTGCCCAACGTAACGCTCTATCGCGATCAGGTTATTGAATATGTCGCGCTGTGGATGGAGCCGCTTTCGATTTGCGTTGAGCAGCCCGTAATTACGCCTTCGATGATCAATAACTACGTGAAGGTCGGCCTCGTTCCTGCTCCGGTTAAAAAACAGTATGGCCGTGAGCAGATTGCGCGTCTCATCGCTATTTGTATCTTTAAGCAGGTGCTGCCCATCGCTGCGGTTCAGGCGCTCTTTAATATTCAGCGCTTGAGCTACGACGCTCCGACGGCTTTCGATTATGTTGTCGATCAGCTCGAGGCATCGATTCGTGCGGCGTTTTCTGTTGAGCAGACTCCCGTGCCCGATACCGCACATCAGGTTACGCGCGAATCGCTGCTCGTGCGCAGTGCGGTATCGTCCTTCGTTTCGAAGGCGTATCTGATGAGCTATCTCAAGTTCAATGGGTTTAATAGCTAACCGAGGTATAAGACGGGCGGGATAAAGAGCCAATGGCTCCTTATCCCGCCCGTAGATTTGTCTAGTTGGATATTATCGGCCCGACGCCACGCCCATACCGTAGCCGATAATGAGGCCGTGCATCTCGGCATAGTATGAATCTAGCCCGTTACAGGGCATGATAATCGTCTTGGAGCCGGGCCAATGCTCCACAATGCGGCTGGCAAGTGCCTGGGCGCCCGCCTCATTCTCAACATGGTCGATAACGACCTCACCGCCGGTAAAGCCTTCGGCCTCCATGGTATCGACAATCTTGCCAAGCATCTTCTTTTCGCCTCGGGTGTGACCAACGAGCTTAATCTCCCCCGCCTCGCTTGCTGTGCCTAAAACTCGAATGTTGAGTTTATTGGCGATGACTCCAGCCGCCTTGGGGATACGTCCGGCCTTGGAGAGATTTTCGTAATTGCACAGGCTAAAGAGGATCTTGCTGTTCTGTTCCAGCTCATCAAAATAGCCGCAGGCTTCTTCAAATGAAACGTCTGGATTGCTTGCGAGATAGCGGTCGAACAGCAGGAAGATCAGGTCCATTTTGCCGCCTGCTCCGCGTGAATTGACCAAATGAATCTGACGGTTGGGCTCTTCGGCAAGCACCATGTCACGCGCGGTGGCCGCGGCATTGTAGCTTCCCGAGACGCCCTCGGAGATGGGCATGCAAAACGTCTTGTCAGCGAGCTTAAAGAGCTCAGCCCACTCCCCTACGCTTGGGCAGGCGCTCGATGATGCGCCGGCTTCCGATTGAATGGCAACATTAAGCTCGTGAACATCGAGCGAGAGGTCGTCAACGAATTCACGCTCCCCCACTCGGATCTTAAGGGGTGCAAATGCAAAGGTGGTATGAGGTGCGGTTGGTTGCCAATCGCGAAGATTGCAGCTCGAATCGGAGATAAGTGCCCAGCTCATTGAGGGTCCTTTCTAATTGTTCCCCAACAATTATAGCCATCTTTTTGATTGATTGGATGGCTATCTAGTTTTGAATACTAGATAGCCATCCTGATTTTATGGCAAACGGTAAGGAAAAAAAAGAATGGGCCTCGTGACTCAAGATCGCGAGGCCCACGTTCGTTCGCTGCAGTAATAAATTAGTAGCGCACGAAAATGTAATTGTTGTTCATGCCAGCGGCGACGGAGCTGATGATGACGCCCGTTTTGTAGTCGGAAGCATGGATCATCTGACCATTACCGATATAGATGCCGGTATGGTAGGAGTTAACCACAACATCGCCGGGTTGCGGATCGGACACACGGGTCCAACCCATGAAGGTGCCGGTGGTGCCCAGGCGGCAGTAGCGGCCCGTGAGGCAATAGCTTACAAAACCGGAGCAGTCAAAGCTGTTCGGTCCAATGCCGCCCCAAGAATAAGCACAACCGAGCTTGCTGTAAGCGCGCGAAACAACGGAGCCGCCGTCAACGGACTGGCTCGGTGTGGAAGGCGTCGGAGCCGGAGGGGGCGTCGAGGGCTGCGGCGTGGGAGCAGGAGCGGGAGCGGGCGCAGGCGTGTTGCCGCCGCCGTTGTTGGTCGTACCGCCACCATTGTTGGTGTTCTCGGTCGTACCGGCGGTGTCGTTGCTCACCGTGGCCTTTTCGGCAGTGCTGGCGTTGATACCGGCCTGCAGCGCGGCGTTGGCCTCGGCCTCGGCAGCAAGCTCGGCCTGCAGCTGCGAATCCAGGGAGTTCACGACACTCTGAGCCTCAGCCTGCTGGGCATTAAGCTCGTCGACCTTCTTTTGCGTCGCAGCGACGTTCTTCTCCTGCTCGGCCTGCTTATCGGTGAGCTGCTGCTTAAGGTCCTTGACCTTCTGAATGGTCTGGGCCTGCTTGTCGGACACCTTGCCGTAGTAGAACAGACGGTTGAGCATGTCGCCCAGATCATCGACGCCCGTTAGAACCTGGAGGAGACTCAGGCCACCGGTCTTGTACTCACCGGCAACGTAGGTCGAAAGCTTTGCCTGACCCTCGGCGATCTCTTGCTGCTTTTGCGTGATCTCGCCTGCAGTCTGATCAAGCTCCTGCGTCTGTGCGGAGAGCTCTTCATGAATTTGCTGGGTTTGCGTGCCGATCTGCTCGAGCTTGGTACGAGCAGCGGCAAGGTCGGATGCGGTATCGGCGTAGGCCGGAGCCACGAGGCCCAGGCCCAAAACACAAGCGAGGGTTGCCGTAGCAGCGCAGCGTGCCATGTTTTTGTGCGTGTTTGCTGTGCGCATGGAGCTTCCTTTCCGGTATCTAAGGGTAGCGGCTAGTCCACCGTTACCAGGCTAAAGAGCTCAACGTCCTCGTTAGAAGGCGTGAGCTTCTTGCGCGGGTTGAGAAACGCAAGCTCAAGGATACAACCGTAACCCACGAGCTTTGCGCCCATATCTCGCACCAGTTTACCTGTTGCCTCGACGGTTCCGCCCGTCGCGACCAAGTCGTCCAGAATTAACACGGTATCTTTAGAGCTGATAGCATCGGCGTGAATCTCGATAGAATCTGTTCCATACTCGAGCTCGTAGCTCTCGCTGACCGTCTTGCGCGGCAGTTTACCCGGTTTACGTGCGGGAACAAAGCCGGCACCCAGGGCGACGGCCACGGGCACACCGACCATAAAGCCGCGGGCCTCGGGTCCTACGACCTTGGTAATGCCCATGTCGGCAAAATGCTCGGCTAGGGCATCCACCATGGCCTTCAGGGCCTCGGGATTGCCAAAGAGCGGTGTGATGTCCTTAAAGACGACTCCGGGCTCGGGATAGTCGGGGATATCGACGATATGAGATTCGAAGTCGTACATGGCGTGACCTTTCATGGATTGCCGGGTGGACGGCGATTATTTACCCGTGTTAGCAGACGGGTTATGCGAGGGGACGACGACCTTGGACGGTTGCACGAGCGACTCCTCGTGCGCGGCAACCGCGGGGACGCTTGCCCCATCGCTTTTAGCCTTGGTGGATTCGGAACGTGCGATCTCCTCATCGAGGGCATCGATATCGGCGTCCTCGACCACGGCGTTGAGCGACTCAAAGACACGGTTCTTAAGGAGCGCGGTATGCACACCCTCGGTGAGGTCGTGCAGCTTCTTAAAAGCGCGCTCGAGCTTGGCGTCGCGCTCATCATCGGAGGTATCCATGCCGAGCATACTCACGAGAACCTGCTCAAACATCGAAGACTCGCGGTTTGCCGACGATACGTACTGACGCAGGTTGCGCGGCTCAATGTGGAAGCGCGACAGCTCCGAGCAGTAACGGATAATCGGGAAATCTCTGCCATCGACGAGCTCTCGGTTCTGCGGGCTCTTGATGATGCGGATAAGATCGTTCTCGGCAAGGGAGCGGATAAACGAAATCTCAACACCGAGCATGTCGGGGATCGTCTCGATGGGGTGCAGCTTTTGCTTGGTCTCCTTGGGCTCCGTCTTAAGCGGAACATCGGACAGAAGACCCACCTCGTAAGCCAAAGTGGACAGGTCCGTTGCGTTTTCCAAGCGCTGCTTAATGACGTTGAGCGGCATGTAGCGGGTCTTCTGCAGGTGCAGGATGACCTCGAGACGGTCAACGTCTTCCTTGGAGTACTGGCGATACCCCTTAGGCGTACGATGAGGGGTGATGAGCCCCTCATCTTCTAGAAATCTAATTTTTGAGTTCGATAGATCGGGGTATGCGCCTCGAAGTAGGTTGACGACTTGGCCGATACTCAGATAGTTGCGTTCGGCCATTACCTACTCACCGGTTTCGATGCGCTCCGGCGTGCTCTCGTGGTAGATGAGCGTGAACGTACCGATCTGAACGGAAGAGCCGTCGTGCAGCGGAGCACCGTTGACGATGGCGCCGTCGACCCAGGTACCGTTGAGCGAGCCCAGATCCTCAATACGGGCGCCCAGGCCCTCACGAATAATGCGTGCGTGGCTGCGCGACACGGTCATGTCGTTGAGGAAGATACCGTTCGCGGGATCGCGGCCGATCGTGGTCACGTTGTCTTCGAGCTCAAAGGCAGCGCCAGTCTGCGGTCCCTTGACGATAGACAAGACGGGAGCAGTGATGTGCACGTTGGCCATGAGGTCGGGAACGGTGACATCGCTCGAAGGAACACGGAAAACGCAGGTAGCGTCCGCAGTCTTATCGTTCTGAGGCATATTGTTAACCTTGTTGTCCATGACAACCCCTATCTAACGCGGCCACGCCGCAACAAATGTACTGTACGTAATCATACCCCAACGACTTAGTCTTCGATTTCGGGGTTAAGAAAGTCGATGTCCTCGTCCTCGGGATGCGCGATGGCCTGTTTAATGGCCACCCCTCCCTTAATGGAATAGATGACAGCGGTGAGCATGGAGAAGATGACGCCGCCGTATACAAAGAAGATGCCGAGAGGCACCGAGCTGCCGTTGAGGCCCGGGAATGCTGTGAACGTGGCGGGCAGCAGATGCCAGCCGTCGATGACGGGGAACCCAAGCAGCATGAGCGAGAAGCCGGTCATAAGTAGCGCCGTGGCAATCTTGCCGGGAAAGACGACGTCGATGGGACGACGGTGATAATGGCGCACGATGAGCGTGCCGATGCCCAGGTAGATATCGCGGCCGATAATGAGCACGCAGACCCAGATGGGAAGCTCGCCGCGGACCACGAGACCCAGCACGCCGGTAAACAGCAGCGCACGGTCACAGATGGGATCCATAACCTTGCCGAGCCATGAGACTGTTTTGGTCATGCGGGCAATCTGACCGTCCATCCAATCGGTGGAGGCCGCGATGGCATAGATGACAATGGCGACGACACGGTTGTTGTCCGTCACAAACAGGTACAGGAAGACGAGCGTGAGGATCAGGCGCGTAAAGGTGATGAAATTGGAGATCGTAAAGATCTTATTCGACGGGTAATCGGAAGTGCCGATAAGCTCCTTTTTGATCTTCTTCTTGATGCCCACAGGACTCCCCCGCTGGTAAACGACAAAACTTTCGATACTATACCCGTTCTGGCGATGTCTATCCAGCGTAAGCATAGAGAGTCCAGACATATGGAGGATGCTACTGGGTTGTGCGGGATTCTGCATTTGTGTACATCAGCCTCCAAATATGACATTATTCGGCATCTTTGATGGCTGATGTACACGTTTTGATTCGGTGATTACACCGATCGGGAAAGTTGTTGCCTTAAGCAAATTAATCATGATGTGCGGGTCGAGAAGGGTTGGCGCCAAAAGAACCCAACGGCCGTTACGGCTTCGTTAGAAACGCGCCCCACCATGGATGGTGAACCCGAAAGGTAAGGCGCGCGGGCACGGTGGCTCGGCCCGCGCGCCCGGAAGAGAAAGGATAAACCCATGGGTTACATGCTCGAGACGCGCGGGCTCACCAAGCGCTTCGGCCGCGGCGACCAGGCGCAGGACGCCGTGGCCGACGTGAGCCTTCATATCCGCGAGGGCGAGGTGTACGGGCTGCTCGGTCCCAACGGCGCCGGCAAGTCGACAACGCTCAAGATGATCTGCGGGATGCTGCGGCCGACGGCCGGGGAGATTCTCTTTGCCGGCCACGCCTGGCGCCGCGAGGACCTCTACGCAATCGGCAGCCTCATCGAGGAGGCGCCGCTCTACCCCAACCTCACCGCGCGCGAGAACCTGCGCGTGCGCACCACGCTGCTGGGCCTTCCCGAGAGCCGCATAGATGAGGTGCTCGCCGCCGTGGACCTCGCGGACACCGGGAAGAAGCGCGCCGGGCGCTTCTCGATGGGCATGCGGCAGCGCCTTGGGCTCGCGCTGGCGCTGATCGCCCGGCCACGCCTGCTCGTGCTCGACGAGCCCACCAACGGCCTCGACCCCATCGGCATCGAGGAGCTGCGCGACCAGATCCGCGGCTTCGCTGCGGCGGGTACGACGGTAATCGTCTCGAGCCACATCCTCTCCGAGGTGCAGCAGATGGCGGACACCATCGGCATCATCTGCGGGGGGCGCCTCGCCTACGAGGATGCGCTTCGTCCCGGGCAGGACCTCGAGGAACTCGTCATGAGCTTCTGCCGGGAAGGGCGACAAGCAAGCGGGGAGGTGGCGGCATGACGGGCGAGAAAGGCGGCCTGCTCGCGGCCCTGCGCGCCGAGGCCCTGAAGTCGCGCCACGCGGCACCGGTTCGCCTGGCCGTGCTCATGGCGCTTCCGATGCCGCTGCTCGGCGCGATGCCCTACCGGGGCGTGCAGATCTTCAGCGCGTGGAACTACTGGTACGCGCTCTTCCTGCCCGTGGCTCTCTCGCTCGTGGTGGCTTGCGTCGCGCGGGCGGACGCGCGCACGCGGATGCGGGGGCTTCTAGGCCTGGGCTTCCCGCTCGGACGCGCCTGGTGGGCCAAGGCGCTCTGGTGCCTCGCGCTCTGCACGCTCTCGAACCTCGTGGTCTTCGGCATCTACCTCGCGGGCTCGGCGTTCTCCTCGCAGGGCCTCACGGCCGCGGGCACGCTCACGATGCTCCTCTGCGCGCTCGCCAACACGGTGACCGCGGCGTGGATGATCCCCGCAGGGCTCTTCCTCACGGCGCGGCTCGGCATGCTCGCGGGCATCTTCTGCCCGCTCGCCGCGCAGCTCGTGGGTGGGTTCGCCTGGTCGCTGATGCCGCTGCCGCAGCTCTTTCCGCCGTCGGCGAGCATGGTCATCCCCACGAGCTTCATCCCCGTGCTGCCGAGCGGCGAGCCACTCGCGGCGGACATGGCGCTCGGCGGGGCGCTCGCGGCAGACGGCATGCTCACGCTAGCGGGCCTTGCGGTCTGCGCGCTCGCGTTCGCCGCGCTCACGGCGGCGGGCGCGGCCTGGTTCGCGCGCTCCGAGGAGAGGTGATGGCCATGACACGACTCTCCGACCCGACGCCACGCATGACTCTCCCGCGGGCCCTGCTCTCCGAGGCCCTGCGCCTGGCGCGCTCCCCGCTCACGGCGGTGCACCTCGTCTGCGGCCTGGCAGCCGGTCTTGCCTGCGGCGAGTACTTCTCCGTAACCCGATGGGACCCGGCGCTGGGCGCGGACGCCTACGCCCAGTTCCTCGGCGCCCTCATGCCGCTCATGTCCGCCATCGTCTGCGGGCTCGCCGTGGACGAGGAACGCGCTGCCGGGCGCCTCGCCAGCCTCACGGCGGTCCCCTCGCGCGGGCGCGCCGTCGCGGCGAAGCTACTCGCCCTTGCGGCGCTCGGCGCGGGCGCGCTCACGCTGCTTGG